>Ga0255340_1000153_pt1 | contig 118265 bp, 134 predicted proteins | sample wastewater_treat_7_FD_192417 | JGI IMG/M metagenome (GOLD analysis project Ga0255340, IMG submission 192417) | Wastewater microbial communities from Lulu Island WWTP, Vancouver, Canada - plant10 | ecosystem: Engineered > WWTP > Wastewater > Unclassified | place: Canada: Vancouver, British...
CGCCCGGGACCATCCGAAAAAAGAGACCCACCCCCGACCGCACCCTTCCCCAGGTCTAGGCCCGCGACGAGCTCGGCCCGGAGGCCGTCGAGGTCCATGAGGTCGAGCTGGTCGGCGAAGTGTCGTTCCGCGTACGCCCGACGGTAGCACCGGTCGAGCACGGCGCCGACGACCTCGACCACATCTCCCGGCGTCCGTACGGTCAGCAGCTCCTGCCCCAAAGAGGGGTGGCGGCCCCGCCGGCCGCCGACCGTGATCCGGTACCGCGGGCCGTCGTCCGTCAGGACCTTGAACGGGCAGTAGTCGACGCACATCCCGCAGGCCATGCACCGGTCCTCGTCGAGGGCCAGGCGGCCGTTCACCATCGCGATCGCCCCCTCGCGACAGGTATTCGCGCACGTCCCACACCCCGTGCACCGCCCGTCGTCGCGGAGCGGGCGCCTGATCCCGGTGATCCCTATCTCGCACAGGCGCTCGCCCGCACACATGTTGGGGCAGCCCGAGATACCGATCCGCATCTTGACGGGCAGCTCGACCCCGAAGAAGCGTCGGTCGAGCTCCCTGGCGAGCGCGTATGTCTCGATGGTGGCGAGCCGGCACGTCGCCGTACCCGGGCAGGCGACGATGTTCACGACCTCGTTCCGCTCGGCGCCGAGCGGAGTGCCGTTTTCGGCGAGCGCTGCGAGCAGCGGTTCCAGCGATGCGGGGTCGACGTCGGGCAGCTCGATCGCCTGGCGCGTGGTCAGGTGCACGGTCGAGAGGCCTGCCTCGCGAGCGCATCGGCCGAGCCCTTCGAGCTGGGCCGGGGTCAATAGGCCGGCCGGCGTCCTGAGCCGAACGATGCATCTGCGCGGGTCGCGCTGCGTAATGATGCCGCCCGCAGCATCGCGCGCCTTTCGGGGGTTCACCTCCAGCTGTTGGGCTCGGTGGTAAATAAGAGGAGTGAATAACTCTGTTAAGTTGAACGGATTGTACACTGAACCCGGTCAACTGCCGGGGTTCGAGCTGGCGCGCTCCCGGATCATCGAGGGGTTCCCGGACCCGTGCCGGGCTGTCGACCTGCCGGTCGCGTCCGCCATCGGGCGGATCCTCGCCATGCCGGTGCGCGCCGGCTTCGCCGTGCCGTCTGCCGATGTGGCCGAGGTCGACGGCATCGCCGTCGCGAGCCGGGACACGACCGGCGCGACGGCGCACCGGCCAGTCGTGATCGAGGCAGGGACGCGGGTCGACACCGGCCGGGCTCTCCCCCCCGGGACCGACGCGGTCATCCCGATCGAGCACTGCCTCGACGGGGGCACCCGGCTTGTCCTCGAGGCGCCGGTGATACCGGGTGACGGCGTGCGCCGCGCCGGTACCGAGCTCGAGGCCGGCGCCGTCCTCCTGACGTGCGGCCACCGGCTCCGTCCGCTGGATGTCGGGCCGCTCGTCGCCGCCGGCGTGACCCGTGTCCAGGTCAGGACCGTTCGTGTCGGGGTCGTCCCGACCGGCGGCGAGCTCGTCCCGCCGGGGACCGTTCCCGGGCCGGGCGAGAGCGTCGCGTCGAACCCGGTCGCGATCGGGGCCCTGCTCTCGCCACAGGGTGCGGAGACCGTCGCCCACGCCGTGGTGCCCGACGACCCGGCGATGGTCCGCGCCGCGATCCTGGCGCTCTGCCCCGAAGTCGACCTGGTGGTGGTCTGCGGTGGCAGCGGGCGCGGGAGTCGCGACGTGGCCTTCGGGGTGGTCCGGTCCCTCGGCGAGATCGTGCTCGATGGGGTCGCGGCGCGGCCCGGCCGGGCGTTCCTCGTGGTCCGCGCCGGCCGCACGCCGGTCGTCGCGCTACCGGGTCGCGCCCAGCCGGTCGGGCTGCTCACGGAGTATTTCCTGCGCCCCCTCATCGAGTCGTGGGGGCTGCCGGGGGTACCACTGCACCGTGCCCGGGCCCGGCTCGGCGTGGCGATCGAGTCGCACCCCCGGTTCACCGAGATGGTGCCGCTCTCGGTCGCCGTGGTCGGCGACCGGACCGTGGGCATCCAGCAGCCCCGGGGGCGGCGGGGTACGCAGTCCCAGTTCCGGGCGAACGCCCGCCTCCTCGTCCCCGAGGGGGTCGCCGGGCACGACGCCGGCGACGAGGTCGAGGTCGAGCTGCTCGACGACCCGTCGGGCCCCGGCGAGACCGTCCTGGTGGTGGGAGCGGTCGACGGGCTGGAGATCGCCTCGACGGGATACCGCGTCGCGATGGTCCCCTGCCGGGACCGCCCCGAGCTCGCCGCCCTCCTCGACCGCGCCGACTGCCATCTCGCGGTGACGACGGAACCACCCGGGGGTCCGGGGCCGTCGTGGCCGCTCCGGCGCGAGGGGGCCTGCGACCTCTGGTTCGCGGCCCCCGCCGGCCTCGCCGACGACCCGAAGGTCCTGGCGCTTCTCACCGCCCTCGGGATCACCAGGTGATGACGTCGGCCTCGTCCCCGGCACGGAGTCCGCCGCGGTCGGCGGGGATGACGACGATGCCGTCGCACTCGAAGAGCGTGGAGAGTCGGCCGGGCCTGCCGTCGACAGGGGTCGCCCAGCCGTCGCGGATCCGGACAAGGCGGTAGGTTACGCGCGGCCTCCGGAGCGGGATCGGTGCTGCGAGGCGGACGGTCTGGCGACAGCGCGCGCCCGGCGAGCTCCCCTGCATCCCCTCGAGCAGCCTCGACAGGAAGAGGACGAGCACGATGAACGACGAGGCGGGGTGACCCGGCAGGCCGATCACCGGCCGGCCCTGGACCATGGCGATCCGGGTGGGTTTCCCCGGACCAAACGAGACCGCTGGCATGGCACGGTCCGAGAGGCGCTCGAGGACGTGACCGGTTATGTCCCGCTCGCCGCGGGCGGATCCGCCCGATACCACGACCGCATCACAGTCGGCCACCGCTCTGAGGACCGCGTAGGTCAGTTCGTCCGGATCGTCGCGCACGACGCCGCAGAGCAGGGGAATGGCGCCCTGCCGCCGGACGAAGACGCCGATCAGGTGGGAGTTGACCTCGCGGACCTCGCCGGGCGCGGGCTCGGATGCCGCGTCCACGAGCTCAAGCCCGGTCGAGACGATTCCGATCCGGAGCGGGCGGCGGACCCTGACTCTCGTCCTCCCGACGGCGGCGAGCACGCCCACGTCTTGCGGCCGGATTGTGCTCCCTTCCCTCAGGAGAAGGCCGCCGGCGGCGAAGTCGGCGCCACGGCGGGTCACGTGCGCGCCGGTTTCAACGGGGAGGGCCAGGACCAGGGTCGCTCCCCGACGCTCGGCACGCTCGAGTGGGACGACGGCATCGGCTCCCCCGGGCAACCGCCCTCCCGTCGGGATCTCAAGCGCGGCGTTCGGCGCGAGCGCGACCGTCTCGGACGAACCCATGGCCACTGATCCCGTGACCAGGAGCCGAGCAGGGGCCGAGCGGGAGGCCCCCTGGGTGTCGGCGGCCCGGAGGGCGTACCCGTCCATCGACGCCCTGTCGAAGCCCGGGACGTCGCAGTCCGCGCGGATCGTCTCGGCCAGGATCCTGCCGTCCGCGTGGTCGATGGGCACGACCTCGGAGCCGGCGGCGCGCGCCGACTGCCGGATGAACTTGATCGCGTCCTCGAGCGAACAGGTCCCCCCACCGGCCGGCGCGGGGTCCGTCGGCACCGGGAGGACATGAGGGACGGCCTCCATTCCATGGATAGTTATCATCGGCCCATAATCAAACATGGCCTGTTGTCAGCAGGCCGCCACCCCCAGGGGGGTCCCCCGACTACGGACCCGCTCGGGGTGGGCGTAGACCGTGAGTCTCGGCGGGCGGGCGAACCCGACGACAGTCATGTTCAGCCGCCGCGCCAGCTCGAGCCCGGCCAGGACCGGGGCCGTATTCGAGACGACGACGGGGATCCCGGCCCGGTAGGCCTTGGCCACCATGCCCGAGGGAAGGCGGCCGGTGCAGACCAGGAGCGAGGACGACAGGTCGGCCCCGTCCGCGAGGGCGGTGCCGACCGCCTTGTCGACCGAGGTGTGCCGGCCCATGTCCTCGGCCGATGCGATCACCTCCCCCTCCGGGCTCGCGATCACGGTACAGTGGGTACCCCCCGTCCGCCGCCAGAGGTGCGCGCGCTCGTTGATCAGGCCCGAGGCCCGCAGCAGGAGGTCCAGCTCGATCTCCGGGCCATCCGGCAGCGGTTCTTGGCACGCCTCAAGACCCCACGCGAGACCGGGGCAGCCCGAGGTGCGGAGCTCGACCTCGCCCGGCGGGGCCGCGAGCGCCGGGACGCGAGCATCGATCACGTCGCCATCGACCGCGATGGAGGCGATCGCGTCGACCGAAGGGACGACGCCCTCGCAGACGAGGAACCCGCGGGCGAACGCCTCGAGCCGGTCCCGCGACAGGGCGAGCCGGACGAGCCGTTCACCGTTGACGCGAAGCTCGATCGTCGACTCGACGCAGACCTCGGCCCGGGCCGGGCGCGCACCATTCCCGTCGACCGCGATCACGTCCACCGTCCTCGTCAGCCTCCCCACGTCCTCCTCCGCCGTCCCGCCTCCGGAATCAATATGCATCTGCAGAGGTGGTCGGAGCGAGACAAGAACCATTGTGTTCAATTAATTCGATTAACCAAGATCGTTTGTTCAGAACGATTATCTCTTCCCGGAACAGACAATCCCGGGAGACAGCCATGCGATTCTTCGACCAGGTGACGTATCTCGAGGCGCGGGCGATCATGGCCAGAACCTTCTCCGCCCCGAACCGGGCCGAGGCCGTTCCGGTAACCGGGGCCGTCGGCCGGGTGACCGCCGAACCGGTCCTCGCCGTCTTCGACGTGCCGGGCGAGGACCGGAGCCTCGTCGATGGATGCGCGGTCATGAGCGCCCACACCGTGGGGGCCCGGGAGGGTGTCCCGGTGGCGCTCCCGTCGGGGGTCCCGGTCGAGTCGGGCGATCCCCTGCCCGACTGGTGCGACGCCGTGGTCATGGTCGAGGATCTCGGTGAGTCGGAGGGGAAGTACTTCACGTCGAGACCCGCGCGACCGTGGCAGGGCGTCCGGCGTTCCGGGGCCGAGATCCGGCGCGGCGAAGAGATCCTGCCGGCGTTCCACCGCATCCTCCCCGACGAGGTGGGTGCGCTCGTCGCCTGCGGAGTCCAGGAGGTGTGCGTCCGCGCCTTGCGGGTCGCCCTCGTGCCGATCGGCCGGGGACTGGTCCAGCCGGGAACCCTGCCGGGACCGGGCGAGGTGGTGGAGTCGAACACGACCAGGGCCGCGGCGGTCCTCGCGGGATGCGGGGTCGGGTGCATCTCCTACCCCGCCGTTGCCGGCGGGGCGGGGACCATCGGCGACGCGCTCGCGACGATCATCCGCACCTCGGATCTGGTGCTGCTCTTCGGCGGGGTCTCCAAGGGGTCGCGAGACGGCACGGCCCGAGCGGTCGGGTCGCTCGGCGAGATCCTCTTCCACGGCGTCGCCATGCAACCCGGCCGCCCGACGCTCGCGGCGCGCGTCGGAAAGGTGCCCGTCATCGCACTGCCGGGCTACCCGTTCGCGGCCGGCGTCGTTCTGCGCGAGCTCGTCGCCCCGCTCCTCTGCACCTGGGGATTCCCCCCGGCAGTGCAGTACCAGGTCGTGCCGGTCGAGCTCGCGCGTCCGGTCGTATCCGAGGTCGGGGTCGACGAGTTCGTGCCGCTCACGCTGGGGTTCATCGGCGGCCGCTGGGTCGCCTATCCCCGGGCGCGGAATCCGGCCTCGCACCTCGCCGACATCGGTCCCCACGCCTTCCTCCACGTACCCGGCCGCGTCGAGGGTTTCGAAGCCGGGACCGTCCACGAGGTCCGCCTCACGGCGGGGGACAGGACGGCGCGGCGGACGCTCATTGTCCACGGCGCGCCCGGCGCTGCCCTCGAGGGGCTGTCCGCCGTGGCACGGGCCGTCGGCCTGCAGGTCGAGCTCGTCGGTGGAAGGACCGCCGCTACCTTCGACGTGCTCGGGGCACGTCGGTGCCATCTCGCCGCCCTGGAGCGGCCGGATGGACAGCCCCGGCTCGTCTCCGTGCCGTCCCTCGTCGACGATCCGTGCGTCAGGGCCGTGACCGTCGCCGCCAAAGCCGCCGACTGTCCCGTCGAGTTCGTCACCTCGGGCCGGGAAGCCTGCGGGTGACGGGACCGCGAAACGGACGGAGGTGGCGGGTCACCCCTCGCGCCGGCGTCTCTTTCGCCGATCTCCTGGAGGGGGGCCGGAGGGCAGTCCGTCCCGGGAACCAGGGTGCTCCCCCTCATTCGGGGACGGGGATGCGGGGGCCTTCCGCCGCCGGAGCCGGGCGGCATGGCGCTCAGCCCGGACCAGCTCCTTTCGCTCCTCGAGTTCCCTCCGGTACTCCTGCGCTGCATCCCGCTTCCGCGGGGCGCGGAGATGGAGTGGTCGCGGATCGGTCTGCTGCTGGCCAAAGCACACCGAGTGCCAGACGTTGTAGGGACCGGATCCCGACCAGTCGAAGAGGAGATCCTCGCCGAGGATCTTGCCCCCGCACCGCCGGCAGACGAGGTCGCCCAGCCGGATGCGTCGCCAGATCCGGAGGATCCGGAGCGTGGTGCTCCGTGCAACCGCTTCCCGGTTCTCCTCGGCCGTGAAGGGACGTCCGTCGATCTCCGGGTGGTATCTCGTCGTGATGTCGCGGACCGTCGGCGCGATGGCCTCGGCGACCCTTGGGTAGAACCAGGGCGGCATGGGGGTGCGCTCGGGCCAGCAGGCGGACTGGTTCTCCCTGATCCAGTCGATCAGGTAGCTGGCCGAGATCGTGGTCCCGTCGGACCAGTAGTCCTTTCGACGCTGCGTCACTCTCTCTTCGCTCGGACCCCGCCACCGGCCGGTCCGTCACCCTTTGCATCCCGGTCGATGGGTTACCGTCCGTTCGGCAACCGGACCTTCGGCCCCGTGGGTGGGGGTCCGGGGTCCGGAGGCGCAGGTGCCCCGCGTGCCGCCCGCGTTCTGAGACCGGACACACCGAACAGGGTGTGGTTCTCTCTCGATGATCCCCCGGGACCGTCGATCCCGCGATCCCCGCCCGGGCCTCGACGCGGGCGGGTGACCCGCCCCCTCGCCGGTCATGCCCCCCCCAGGAGTCGCCGGTATCGCCCTGGCGAGGGGGGTATCTCTTCGGAAGTCGTGGGCGTCGCGGGGGAGAAACCGTGGGCCACGGCAGGGTCCACGATCGCCCGGGCCCTCGCGCCGAAGGCCGGCACCTCCCCGTCTAAGTACCCGGTGACGTGGTAGCCCTTCCCGCAGACCCGGACCCGTGAGAGGGGACCCGACCGCTGAACCCGGTCGACGACGCCGTCGAGGACGATACGGCCCTCCGCCTCCGGACCGGCCGGTCCCGCCCGAACTATCACGGTCGAGGCAGGGACGTACCATGGCCCGGGACCGGGCAGCCCCGGCACACTGCCCGGGGGCAACAGGTTCTCGAGCCCGAGGGCACGCACGGCCTGCTCGCCAGGAGGATCGGCGAAGACGTCCGGGGCCTTCCCGAACGCGACAAGCCGGCCACCGACGATGACGGCGACGTGGGTGCCGAGCAGTTCGGCCTCGTCCGGTCGATGGGTGACGAGGATCACGGTCAAACCCAGCTGGGTGTGGATGGACTGCAGCTCCTCGATGGAGATCGCGCGGTTCACCGGGTCGAGGGCCGCGAACGGCTCGTCCAGCAGGAGCAGTCGCGTCCGGAGCACGACCGCGCGGGCGATGGCGGTCCGCTGCCGCTCGCCCCCCGAGAGCGTGGTCGGCCGTCGATCGGCGAGGTGGCCGATCTCGAGCCGCTCGAGCGCGGCCCGCGCCTCCTCGCGGGCGCGCGATGCCGGAACCCCGCGCGCCCTCAAGCCGAACGCGACATTCTCCAGGACCGAGAGGTGGGGGAAGAGGGCGTAATGCTGGGGGACGAGCGCGATCCCCCGGGCTTCCGGGGGTGTATGGGTGAGATCGCGGCCGTCGACCTCGATCGTCCCGGACGCCACCGGGACCAGCCCTGCGATCGTCTGGAGCAGGGCGGACTTCCCCGCCCCCGACGCCCCCACGACGGCGCAGAGGGCGCCGGCCGGAAGCGCGAGCGAGATGGGCCCGAGCCCGAACCCGCCGAGCCGGGCGGTCACGGTGTCGAGAGCGAGGAAACCTCCGTCCATAATCGGAGATCTTATTACTTTTTATGGTATGTTAACGTATTGATGATAACAGGCCCTGCCTTCCCGGCGGGACCGATGGAACGGAGTATCATGAAACCCACGCGATCGCTTCTCCTCACCGCCCTCGTGCTCGCCGCGCTCCTCTGCGCCGCCGGGTGCACGGGCACCGGTACCGGAACAGCCACGCCGACGCCCACCACCGTGCCGGCGACCACCGCCGCAGTGACCACGGCAGCCCCGACAACGACCGCACCCGTGTCGGAACTGACCGTCTTCGCCGCCGCCTCGCTCAAGGACGCGTTCACCGAGATGGGCCGGCTCTTCGAGGCGAACCACACAGGCATGAAGGTCGTCCTCAACTTCGACGGTTCGCAGGTGCTCCGCACCCAGCTCAACCAGGGCGCGCAGGCCGACGTCTTCGCCTCGGCGAACTGGGCCCAGATGAACCTCTCGAAGGGAGACGGCCGGATGATCAACGAGACGGTCACGCTCTTCTGCCACAACCGCCTCGCCATCCTCGTGCCCGCCGCCAACCCCGGGAAGATCACGGGCCTCAAGGATCTCGCGAACCCCGGCGTGAAGGTCGTGATCGGGACGCCCGAGGTCCCCGTGGGCAGCTACGCCCGTCAGCTCCTGAACAAGACCGTGAACGACTCCGCGTACGGCCCCGACTTCAGGACGAAGTTCCTGGCGAACGTCGTCTCGGAGGAGACGAACGTCAACCAGCTCGCGACCAAGATCGTGCTCGGCGAGGCCGACGCCGGGATCGCGTACGCCTCGGACGTCCCGGCCGCCCAGATCGAGAAGGTCACCGTGATCGAGCTCCCGACGGCGTACCAGGTCATCGCCGACTACCCGATCGGGGTCGTGAAGGAGACGGCGGACCGGGCCACGGCCCAGGCGTTCATCGACTTCGTCCTCTCGGACGAGGGCCAACAGACGCTGCAGAGATTCGGTTTCGCCCCGGTCTGAGAGCCGACCATGGACCGCGAGACGGCCCTCCTTCCCGCCCCAAAGGGGCGGGGGGTGGGCTTCACCGTCCTGACGGCCGTCCTCGCGGTCGCCTTCACCCTTTTCGTCGTCATCCCGATCCTCGCCCTGCTGCTGTACGTCCCCCCATCCACCCTCATCGCGTCGTTCTCGGACCCCGTCGTGACCGACGCGATCCGGCTCTCGCTCACGACCTCGACCGTCGCGACCCTGATCGTGATCGCGTTCGGCACGCCGCTCGCGTTCTTGAACACCCGGACCAGGTATCCGGGCCGGGACCTGGTCGAGACCCTGACCGACCTGCCGATCGTGCTGCCGCCGGCCGTCGCCGGGCTCGGGCTCCTCCTCGCCTTCGGCCGGTTCGGCCTCGTCGGGCAGTACCTCGCGCCGTTCGGGATCACGATCGCGTTCACGACGCTCGCTGTCGTGATCGCCCAGACCTTCGTCGCCGCGCCGTTCTTTCTCCGCCAGGCCCGGACGGCCTTCGCCGAGGTCGACCCCGCGTACGAGGCCGCCGCGCGGTCCCTCGGGGCCTCGCCCGCCTACGTCTTCCGTCGCGTCACGGTCCCGCTCGCGGCCGGGGGGCTTGTCTCGGGGGCGATCATGACCCTGGCCCGCGCCCTCGGCGAGTTCGGCGCGACGATCATGTTCGCCGGCAACATCCAGGGGAAGACCCAGACCATGCCGCTCGCGATCTACACCGCGCTCCAGAGCGACATCACGGCATCGGTCGCCCTCGCGGTGATCCTGCTCGCCATCTCGTTCGCGGTCATCGCGTCCGTCCGGGCGCTCGGGCGCCGGGCGGCGCGCCGCCGGTAGGGCGCGAAAGCCGGCCGTGATACCCCTCTCAGGTGCCCTTATTCCATTACTATCGACGAGGAGTACATCGGATCGTCTTAACCGATGAGCATAGATTTATCACGTCTCAATGGGAAGAGGGAGGAGGTAATCCCATGAAGATCAGTGCACGAAACCATGTCCCGGGAACGGTGAAGACGATCAAGAAGGGGCCGGTCAACACCGAGGTCGTCCTCGCGCTCGAGGGCGGTGCCGAGATCGTCTCGGTCATCACCACCTACTCCGCCGAGAACCTCGGCCTGAGGGAGGGCGCGAAGGTCTTCGCGATCATGAAGGCTTCCGAGGTCATGATCGGCGTCGACTGAACCGACCCGTTCCTCTTTTTCCACAGTCCCGTGCCCGTCAGGCCGTCGCCTGCCCGGGTGCCTTGGAACCCGCTACGGATCGACCGGGATCACGTGCACGGCCGAGGCCTTGAAGGTCGCGACGGCCCGGCTCCCGGGGGCGAGGTCCAGTTCTCGGCAGCTCTCCCGGGTCAGCATCGCCGTGAGTGGAAAGCCTGCGTCCAGGTAGACCTGCACGGTGCTCCCGCGGGGAACGACCGCCAGGACGGTCGCCGGCAGGCTGTTTCGCGCGCTCGAATCGAAGGGGGCGCTGGAGAGGATCACGTCCTCCGCGGGGAGGGTGGCGACCACCTCGCCCGTGACCGTGGAGGCCGCCAGGAACCCCGGTCCGCCACCGGCCGTGACCCGGACGAGGCCTCCCTCGCGGGACGCCGTTCCCCGGATCAGGTTGCCGATGCCCAGGAACTCGGCGAGATCGGCATCGGCCGGGTGCCCGAAGACGTCGGCCGTCTCGCCCACCTGGACGATCCGCCCGTCCCGCATGATCGCCACCCGGTCGGCAAGCGCGAAGACGTCGTCGAAGTGGTGGGTGATCTGGACCATGGTCGTCCCGGTGATCCGCCGGACCCGGGAGAGCTCGGCACGCATCCGCTCCCGCGTCCGGCTGTCGAGCGCGCTCAATGGCTCGTCGAGGAGCAGTATCTCCGGCTCCATGACGAGCGCCCGGGCGAGCGCGACGCGCTGCTGCTCGCCGCCCGAGAGCGTCCCGGGGTACCGGCCGGCGAGGTGGCCGATCTGGAGCAGGGCGCTCATCTCCTCGACCGCCGCGCGCCGATCGGCCGACGGGACCCGGCGCTGCCGCAGCCCGAACGCGATGTTCTCCTCTACCGTGAGATGCGGGAAGAGCATGTAGTCCTGGTAGACCATGCCGATCCGCCGGAAGCGCGGCTCCGTCGCGGTGATCTCCCGGTCTCCGAGGAAGATGCGGCCCGCGTCCGGTTCGTGGATGCCGGCGATCGTCTCGAGGAGGACCGTCTTGCCCGCCCCCGTCGGGCCGAGCACGGCGAAGTGCTCGCCGGCCCGCACCTCGAGCGAGACGTTTCGCAGCTGGAATTCGCCGAGCGCGACGGAGAGTGACTCGATGCGCAGCATGGCCGGACCCTCAGAAGACGTGGATCCCCCGGTCCAGGTATTCGACGACGCAGAGGGTCGCGAGCGAGATCGCGATCAGGATCGTCGCCGCCGCCACGGCCATCTCCAGGTCGCCCGTCGAGATGTTCAGGTAGAGCGCGATCGGCAGGGTCTCGGTCCGCATGGCCGTCGCGCCGGCCAGCATCAGCACGGCGCCGAACTCGCCCATGGCCTTCGACCAGGTTACAGCCGTCCCGGCCAGGAGCCCGGGTCGGGCCATCGGCAGGATGACCTGGAGGAACGACCCGCCCTCCGTGCACCCCAGGGTCCGGGCGACGTAGTCGTACCGGGGGTTGATCGCGGTGAACGCGGACCGCAGGATCCGGGTCATGTAGGGGAGGTTCACGAAGACCTGGGCCACGACGATCCCGAGCGGCGTGAAGATCACCTCGAACCCCGCGTCCTCGAGGGCCCGGCCCCACGGGGTCGTCCCGAAGAAGAGGAGGAGGGCGATCCCGGCGACGAGCGGCGGGAGCGTGAGGGGCAGCGTCAGGGCGAGGGCTGCGGCACGCTTCCCCGGGAACTCGTACCGTGCAAGCGCGTGGGCGACCGGAACGGCGATCGCGACGCAGATCGCGGTCGAGATCGTGCTCGTGGCGAGGCTGAGTAGGATGGCGAACCGGATCTCGGCGCTCCCGAGGCAGTCCAGGAGGACGGGGATGGGGGAGTAGAGGACGAGGCCCAGCAGCACCGCGGACGTCGCCACCACGACGATCACGGTGAGGGCGAGCGATACCCTCCGCATCGGCCGTCGTCCACCCATCAGGAGGTGTCCGGAGGACCGGCCCGGCGGATCCGCTCGACGTGGTCCGGGGTGACCCAGCCCGTCCTCGCGCCGGGAATGCTGTCGAATGCCGGGATGTAGGGCTTGATGTCCAGGATGGGCGTGCCGTCGAGCAGGTCGAGCCCCGTGACGTGGAGGACACTCCCCTCGACCCGGTCGAGCGCGACGTACGAGATCCCGATGGGGTTGGGGCGGTTGAAGTGCCGGCAGGCGAAGATCCCGTGGGGCGCCTCCCCGTCGATCAGCGGTCGCTCGGTCAGAACTCCCGGCCCGGCGCGGTCGAAGTGGGTGAGGAGGATCAGGTGGGAGAAACCCTCGATACTCTCGAGCCCTTCCTGGAACTCGGAAAAGACCTCGATCTCGCCCGTGACCTCCGAAAAGCTGCTCTGAAAGGGAGGAGTTCCCGCCTGGCGCAGGTGGGAGCGGACGATTCCGATGGGTTCGATCGTTACCACGATGTACACCTCCCGCGAGATCCCCGGTTACGTAACGCCTGCGTACGTCGCGTTCGGGAAGGTCGGGAACCCCTGCGCCGCGAAGAACGACTTGCCCTCGCTCGAGGCGACGAACTCCACGAACTCCTGGGCCGCCTCCGTGTTCTCCGAGAAGGTCGTCACACCGACGGGGACGACCAGGATCTCGTTCTGTTTGACCGGGATCGGAACGGCGTCCATCGTCTTCTCGTCGATCTGGTCGAGGGTGAGGAGCGCCGCGTCCGCCTGTCCCGTGTTCATGTAGACCACGACCTCGTTGATGGTCGGGGCGCGGGTGACCACGTTCTTCTCGACGGCCGCGGTGATGTTGAGTCTCTTGAAGATCTTGGCACCGGCCTTGCCGATGGCCGTCGCGTCGACGTCGCCGAGCGCGATCTTCAGGCCGGGCCGGGCAAAGTCTGTCAGGTTGGTGATCGTCTTCGGATTGCCCTTGACCACGGCGATGACCGGAACGTGGTACGCCACCATCCGGTATGGACCGACGAGGCTCTGGTTCATCGCGTTCCGGTACTCGACCGTGGACCCGGAGACGAAGACATCGCCCTTCCTCGTCAGGTTCATCTGGGAGATGAGCGTCCCGGCCCCCGCGTAGTTGTACTGGACCGGTATCCCGGTTTTGTTGGTGAACGCCTCACCGACCTCGTCCATCGCACCCTTCAGCCCCGCCCCGGAGAAGACGATCAGGGCCGCCGGCGCGGCCGTGGGCACCGGAGTGCCCGTGGCGATTGTCGACGTGACGCCGGGCGTCGTCGGGGTAGGTGACGGGGTGGTCGTGCAGCCCGCGACGAGGAGCAGGCCGGCGACGAGCAGCAGGATCAATGCCCCCATGTGTTTACATCTCATGTTTATCCATTGACCCTTGTTAATTAAAAATGTAATTCAAGCCATGCTGACGTGGCCCTGCGTCACGCTCGCTGAACTCTCAGAGGGACATGTTTCGCCGGGGGCGGGCGGCCGGTTGACAAGCCGGACGACGTCGGCGATCTGGATTCGGCCGGTGACGTTCACTGCTCCCGTGCTTCGCATGGTTCCGGCACCGGGGCGGCCGTCCCGGGACCTAAAACCGCGTGGAGAGCAGGGCGTCGACGTACTCGAAGGTCCGCGCGCGCTGCTTCGGGCTGAACCAGACCTCGACCTCGGGCGACCCGACCACGAGGTTGATCTCGACCAGGCCGAACTTGTGGACAATCTCGATCCGGGTGTCGCCGACCGTCCGGACGTACTCCTCCTGCCCGTGCAGGATCGCCTCCACGTCGTCGTGCGTCACCGGGCGGGAGAGGCGGTAGAGACGGCGTTCCCACCCCGGGAAGGGCGAGACGGGATCGGTGAACCTGGATGCCATCAACAGGGAAGATCGTGGGCGTACGGGATAAACCATCCGTATCCCGTCACGGCGTCTCCCTCCGCCAGAGTGGGAAAGAGACGGAAATGGGGGGGGGATATTCAATAGAAATAGTTTATTGAACGTGTATGTTTAATAAGAATGGCAAACAATACTGATCGTCAGGGTGCGTGGACGGGCGACACTTCTCCATCCGTCGGGAGAGCAGAACGATCCGGTGGACCACCGGCCCCGGTGTGCATGGGCCGATACTCTGCAGACGGTCTCTCCCACCTGTGAGCCTCGGGGCGCCCGCCTCGTCCGGAGAACGGAGATCATCTGGAGTCATGCATCGAACCGGCTCCACGTGCGGCGCGTGCCAGACCCCACCACCCTGTTCACCAACCCGAAACCTCACATTCACGGGATTCTTGCGGCGCGGTGCCAGCGGATCGCCGCCAGCGTCTCTTCTGCACATTGCGTCTGTGGCCGTGGACGAGGATTCGCCTCTCACGGTGAGCCTCGGCGATAGATGGAGAGCGGCCGGGTTGCTAACCAAATTGAATTAACAGGTCGGTTGATTGAACGATAATCATTATACTTTTACGGAACTAACCGGTGATCTGTCGATCCCTCTCACCGCGGACGGCTCGCGCGCCATCCCGGTACTCAGCGGCATTCGTCGCTCACGTACTCTCAAACAGGCCCGGCAGGGATCGACGGGGCGGCCGGCGGGCCGCCGCTCCGCCGAGCCGGATGGAGATGACCCGGTCCTGCCCGATCGTTCGGTAACACTCCTCCTGCCCGTTCAGAATCGCCTCGATGTCCTCGTCCGTCACCGGGCGGGAGAGCCGGAAGCGACGGCGCTCCCACCCTGGGAACGGCGGGACGGGGCTCTGAAACCGGGTCACCATCGTCATCCCCCGGTTCGTTCCCGCGGGGGACGAACGTTCCGCTCGCCCCGGTCACGCACATCTCCCGGATTCCTGGAGCCGCTTCCGCGAGCGATTATCGTCGTATGGCCGGTCCTCGCGATAGAGAGCCAGGCTTCTGGAGGTATCCCGACGCGCCGCATCACGGCCCCGTGATGGGCAACGGCGTTCGGCCCGAACCGTCTCCTTTCGCGTATCGAGGTCCGTCCCAAACGGCCCGCCACCGGGCCGCTTCCTCGAAGGTGGTGCGGTACGGCAGGGGATCAGGCCGCCCGAGTACCTGGGGTCCGATTGCCGGGGATGGCAGGACCGGACTCCCCCCTATCGAACGCGAACCCTCAACCGGGAACCCTCCCAACCGCTCCGGGGGGTCCTCTCCGGTGCCGGTCCGCTGTCCCCCGGCACCCCGTCGTGCTGTCGCGGGCAGTGGAAGACACGGCGGCCCTTGAAGAGGACTGGAGCGGACCGTGCCCGGCATGTTGCGGGGGGACAGTCCATGGTCGCGAAGGACGGCACGTGAACGGCACCGTTGCCGCGAACGTCACGGTGCTGGTCCGCGGCGAATCGCCGGCACCACTATCACCGTTGACAGAAAAATCAGGAGAGGGGCGCACGGCACCCCTCCCGAAGAGGGATACCGGCACGGAACCCGTGGTCAGGGGCCGCTCAGGACCGCTTCTTCGAGCCGCGCTCCTCCTCGGGCATGGGCTCGAGGAAGACCAGCTCGGCGCCGGAGTCCTTCGCCATCTGCTCGAGCTCGGTCTTGCGGAAGTGGTGCGCGTAGACTTTCAGGTCCCCGCCCTGGACGGCAAGGACGATGTACCGGGGTTGGCGAACGCCCTCCCCAACCTTGATTCGCTCACGAACATAGATCTTCATGGGTCTCGCATCAACTGATAAACCAGTTGATGTATTACACTTGGAGCCCGGTTGATATGAATCCTCTGGTGGTGCCATGCCGCTCTGCCTGGGGCACGGGGGGGGAGTGGCGACGGCATCGTTCTGCCCGGGAGCTTGGCGAAGGATGTGCTGACCGTTGCCGTCGACGCGCACATGGAAGACAAATAAGGAAAATCATAAATATTGCTCTGCTGTCAACATCCCCATCCAGGAGCCTCCGGCCCCCCGTCTCGAGGCAGCGATGCGCCGCGACGCTGGAGAATCTCAGGAGGCTTACATGAGAACGAACGATCGTCACTTTATCCGGGCCGTGCTGATCACGGTCCTGGTCCTCGCCGCCGGCGCCTGCAGCGTCGCGGCTGCCCAGGGCCCGGTAACCGAAGTCAGACTGACCGCTGACGATCTGACCGACGGGGCGGACTTCGGCCGCTCCGTCGCCATCGGGGGAGACCTCGTGGCAGTCGGCGCCGGTTCGGCCACTGCCGGGGGCGTGGAGAACGCCGGCGCAGTCTACCTGTACCGTCGGCAGGGGCAGGACTATCTCCTCCAGGCGACGCTGATCGCCGATGATGCGACGGAGGGGGCCGAGTTCGGCCGATCCGTCGCGATCCAGGGGACCACCGTCCTCGTCGGTGCCCGTTTCGCCGAGGTGGGCGACCTCGCGACGGCCGGGGCCGTCTACGTCTTCCGGCGAGCCGGCCGCGAGTGGGTCCAGGATCAGAAGATCACCTCTCCCGAGCCCGAGAACGAGGACAACTTCGGCCGTGCCCTCGCTGTCCAGGGGAATCTCCTGGTGGTCACCGCACGGAAGGAGAACCTCGGGGCCGATAACGTCGGGGCCGCGTACGTCTATCTGAACCGGGGCGGAACCTGGACCTACACAGCGAAGCTCACGGCCAGCGACGCCACGCCCGGCGCGTACTTCGGCCAGTCGGTCGCGGTGCAGGGCAACCTGATCGTCGTCGGCGCCCGGAACGCCGACCCCGGTACTGCCGGGGCAGTCTACGTCTTCGAGGGAGCACGGGGCAGCTGGACCGAGGTCCAGAAGATCACGCCACCCGACGGAAAGGCGGACGATAACTTCGGGTTCTCCGTCGCGATCGAGGGCACCACGATCGCCGTTGGTGCCCGGCGAGCGGACCTGCCCGGCGCGAACAACGCCGGAGCGGCTTACGTCTATACCCGCACGGGTGGCTCATTCGAGCTGGTCAGCAAGCTCGTCGCGAGCGACGCGGACGCCAACGTGCAGCTCGGCCAGTCGATCGCCATCGCGGGAGACACCATCGCCGTCGGTGCCAACCGGGCCGACGCGGGCGCGAACGACGACCAGGGGGCGATCTACCTCTACCGCAGCAAGGGTGGCACCTGGCCCGAGATTCGGACTCTCATCGCGTCCGACGGCGAGGCCGGCGACGAGTTCGGGTACTCCCTCGCCGCGTACGGGGGACGCCTGGTAACGGGAGCCCACAATGCCGGCGGAACCGGCGTGACGTACGTCCTCTCGTTCAGGCCGTCGTGAGGGAGCCGTTTCCTCACGTCCTTTTTCCGCACCATCCCCGGGTTCCAGCTGTCGTCGGGGCGCGGCATCCGGTCGTTGTGCTGGTTGTGTCGGCCAGGGTCGACGGGCTCGCCAGGTCCGTCCGCGTTGAGCAGGCAACGGCACGACGAGGCGGAGCGCGACGCGGGGGGCCCTGGAGAGGTCGCCCGGTACTGCAAGTTCCTCCACGCCCTGGTCGGAGGCTGTACCTTCGACCACCCACCCTCGGACCGTCCAGGGAGGGTGTGGATGGACGTGTCGCCGGGGGTTGTCGTGGGTGGGCGGAATCCTACCGGCCACCGGTGGCTCGAGACGAAGCTCGGCAGGGCGATCGCCGGCGGGCTCTTCGAATGCTGGCCGTATCGCCCCTCCGTGCTGCTCCAGGCGAAAGAATCCCTCGACCGGGATGAGAGGCGAGAGCCCTCTTCCCCCGTCCACTCCGTCGCCCCGGAGACCACGCCGGGAGTGACGGACCGGACCGTTACAACGAGGGAAGGGGCGCCAATAACAGCCGCCCGTGCGGTAAAATACTGAACCGAATACGCAACAACTGTTAACCAGTTGATATTACCCTGGTGACAAGGCATTTATACAATCATCCGCTCATTCTGTCCCGTTATGGTCTCGAGAAAACTCATCACGGCAGCAGGGCTCGCCCTTGTTGCAGCACTGCTCCTCTTTGGTGCAGGCTGCACGACGACCCCCCAGCCCAATGCAACGACGCCGACACCGGCGGCAACGGGAACCCCTGGAAGCGGTAACATTCTCCGGATTGCGACCACCACGAGCCTCGACGCCACCGGGTTGCTCGAGGCTGTCGAGGGTGTATACGAACCCGCAAACAACGTCGACCTCCAGTTCCTCGCCCAGGGCACCGGGCAGTCGCTCGACACCGCCCGGCGGTGCGATGCCGATCTGGTGCTGGTCCACGCCCCCGCCCTGGAGCAGACGTTCATCGACCAGGGCTACGGGATCAACGCCCGCTGCTTCGCCTACAACTACTTCATCATCGTCGGGCCCGAGAACGACCCCGCGGGGATCCGGGACATGGACCCGGTCGACGCGTTCAGGCAGATCTACGAGGCCGGAACGAACAACACGCCGGGCGTGACCTTCGTCTCGCGCGGCGATAACTCGGGCACACACTCCGCGGAGCGGACCCTCTGGCAGCGGGCCGGGTACAACTACACGACGCAGGTCCAGGGGCAGCCCTGGTACATCGAGATCGGCCAGGGCATGGGCGAGACGCTGACCCAGACCAGCGAGCGTCGCGGCTACACCCTCTCTGACGAAGGGACGTACCTCTCGTTCCAGTCGGACCTCGACCTCGACGTGATCGTGGGCCAAGGGCCGGCACTCCTGAACCGGTACAGCGCAATGGCCATGAACCCCGAGAAATGCCCGTCGGCGAAGGTCCAGGACGCCAACCGGTTCATCAACTGGCTGATATCCGACGAGGGACAGGCGTTCATCGGCGACTTCGGAGCCAGCGAGTTCGGCAAGCCGCTCTTCACGCCGCTCAACGGGACGGCCTGCGCAGACCCGCAGTTCAACTGCACCTGCTCCGTACCGATCGCGTGATCGATAACGGCGAGAGGGGGACAGGAGGCAGTCGGAGGGGACCGGATCGAGCGAGGTGGGAACGGTGAGGAGGAGATGAAGTAATGCTCCTGCAGTCGGGGATCACGGAGAACGAGATCATCCAGGGGTTCATCGAGGCGATCAACCTGATCGTCTCGCTCGACCCCACCGTGGTGGAGATCACGCTCCGCTCCCTCACCGTCTCCCTCTCCGCCACTTTCTTCGCGTCCCTGATGGCCCTCCCGCTCGGGGCGCTCATATACTTCAAGGAGTTCCGCGGCAAGCGCGGCGTGATCAACACCCTCCAGACGCTCTACGCGATGCCCACGGTGATCATCGGCCTCCTGGCCTTTCTCCTCCTCTCGCGGAACGGCCCGTTCGGATTTCTCGGGCTGCTCTTCACCCCCAGCGGCATGATCGTGGCGCAGACGATCCTGATCGTCCCGCTTATCACCGGGCTCACCGTCGCTGCCATGAGTAATATCGACCGTGAGATGCGGTACACGATCATCTCGATGGGAGCCAGCATGGTCCAGTCGATCTGGACGGTACTGCGGGAGGTCCGGTTCGCGATCTTCACCGCTGTCCTGATCGGGTTCGGACGTGCGATCGCGGAGGTGGGGACCGTACTGCTGGTCGGCGGCAACATCCGGGGGTACACACGCGTGCTGACGACGGCGATCTCGCTCAACACCTCCATGGGGAACTTCACGCTCTCGATCGCGCTCGGTATCATCCTTCTCGGGGTGGCACTGCTCGTGAACGTCGCCCTGAACCTGGTGCAGCAACGATGACGGACCTGATCACGGCCCGCGGCGTCTCCAAGGCCTACGGCGATCTGCAGGTGCTGGAGGGGATCGACCTCGACGTGCACGAGGGGGAGATCCTGGGAATCATCGGGCCCAGCGGGTCCGGGAAGAGTACGCTCCTGCGACTCCTCGACCTGGTCGAGTCGCCGACATCGGGAGAGATCACCGTCCTGGGCGTGAACACGCAAAGCGAGAGCCGTTCCCTGGAGCTGCGGCGCCGGATGGGGATGCTCTTCCAGAAGCCGATCGTCTTCAACACGAGCGTCTACCAGAACGTCGCCCTGGGACTGCAGTACCGCAGGCTGGACCGCCGGGAGACCGATCGGCGAGTGCGCGACGCCCTCGAGGCCGTCGGGCTCTCGCAGTACATCAAGAGCCAGGCCCGCGACCTCTCCGGGGGCGAGCAGCAGCGGGTGGCGCTCTCGCGCGTCCTGGTCACCCAGCCGGAGGTCCTCTTCCTGGACGAGCCCACGGCCAACCTCGACCCGACCTCGACGGCCACGATCGAGCGGATTGTCCGGGCCATGAACCAGGAGCACGGGATGACGGTCGTGATGAACACCCATGACCTGCTCCAGGGGCAGCGCCTCTCGAACCGGATCGCCGTGATGATCGAGGGACGGATCGCGCAGGTCGGCGCGCCGAGAGAGGTCTTCCAATCCCCGAGGTCGCGGGCCATCGCCTCGTTCGTGGGGATCGAGAATATTCTGCGCGGACGGATCCTCTCGAAGGGCGACGACCTGACCGAGGTGGAGGTGAACGGGCAGACGATCCTGTCCAAGAGGGTCGTCACCGACGGGACGGACGATGTGGACGTCCTCATTCGGGGAGAGGACATCGACCTCCTGCGGGAGGAGCCGCCGGACCATCCGCGAAACGTCTTCCCCGGCATGATCACGAGCATCGAGTCGAACGGCCCCCATGTCGGCATGAAGGTCGATTGCGGCGGGTTCTCGCTCATGGTCCGGATGACCGCGCGGCTCGCGGCGGAGCGGGAGTTCGACACGGACATGCCGGCCTATGTCGCGTTTCGGCCGAGGGTCGTCCATGTCCTGCCGGCCGAGATGCTCCAGGAGTGAGCCGCCGGGGCGCGGGCCGGTTTTTAGTCCCAGTGGATCTCGACGCCTGCGGGGTCCGGCTCCATCCGGCCCGCGCAGCGCGGGCAGGCATGGTCGCGCCACGGTCGGACCATGCCGTCGCAGGTAGGACAGCGGAGGAAGCAGAAGGACGCGCTGGTCCCCGGGTCCCAGGGAGTCTCCGAGCTGACCACGTCCACGACCTCCCGGCATCGCGAGCAGACCACGGTGCGGGTCGCCACGAAGAACCCGCAGTCGTCCCCGCCCGAGACGATGGCCCGGTAGTCGCACCTCTGGCAGGCGAACTCGCGGCGCGTGCCCATCACGTCCTCCCGACCGGCGTGGGTTCAGTAGACAGGGTGGATCCCCTCCGAGACGGCCTGGTCGCGGGCGCTCCACCAGATGTGGGCCTGCCAGGCAGGATGGTCGAGGACCCAGACCCCGTCGCGCTCCTGCCGGAAGAGGCGGCGGACTCCTTCCCGGATCACATCGTCGTGGGTGCCGTCCCGACGGTTCATGCGGTGGGCGAACTCGTCCACGGTCTCCTCGAGCGTGCCGTACCGGTGCACGCTCCCCGTGAACTCGGGCTCGAAGGCGGGATACAGTCCCATCTGGAGCAGCACGTTGAAGAGGCAGCCGGCCATCGGCTCGAAGTGGTACTCCGCGCCGTGAACCCCGGGCCAGAGTTCCTGGAGGACGCGCCCCCACGGCGGCGGCGTCAGGAACCACCAGAGGTGGACCTCGCCCGAGCACGCCGCGTGCATCTTCTCGAGCGCGGCCCGGATGTCGACCATCGAGAGCGAGAACGAGGCGACGACCAGCTCGAACGGCCCCCCGAGATCGGACGGTTCCACGTCCTCCCAGGCCGACGGGACCACCTCGAGCGCGACCCCCGCATCGTCTGCGTTCCTGGCGAGCACCTCGCGCATCGGGGCGGCGGGCTCGACAGCGACCACGCTGGACCCGTCGGCCGCGAGCGGGATGGCCAGGTGTCCCGGGCCCGGGCCGATGTCGAGGACCGATGCCCGCGGGCGGGGCCGAAGGAGGGCGAGCTGGCGGTCGAACCGGGGGCTGGGGGTCGCAGGCCGCGAGAAGAACCGCGCGACGTTCGCGGGCTGCTGAAAGAAGCCCGGTCCCTCCCGGAACCCCGGGATCGCGACATGCCGCTTCTTTCTCGCCATCCAGGTGGCGTTCCAATCGACTGCGTCGCCGTAGGGATCGGGGGACGGCGGACCCGGTACCGTGCTCTCCGTCATGGTCCCTCCTCCCGCCGCCCGGCGAAGCGGCGGTCCGCACGGGCATCGCGGACATCCCGCCCGCAGTCGTCGAACCACCCGCACCGCTCGTCGGGGTAGGCGTCGAACGACGATACGTAGGGCTTGATGTCGAGCACGGGCGTCCCGTCCAGGACGTCGACGTCCTCGACCTCGAGGCGGCACCCCTCGATCGCGACGAGCCGGACCACCGAGAGCCCGATCGGGTTCGGCCGCCGCGGCGCCCGCGTGGCGAAGACACCCCTCTCGCAGTCGTCCAGGAACGGCACGACCCGGAGGGAGTACCCCCGGGAGCGATGAAAGCGGTAGAGCAGGATGATCCGGCTAAACCCCTCCAGGTCGGCCAGCCCCCCGCAGAACTCCGGGAGCACCTCGAGGGTGCCGCGCACGCCTTTCGCTCCCGCCGGCTGGATCGGCATCCCCGTCGGGTCGGCAAACGGCGTCCGGAGATACCCGATCGGCCGGACGAGGAGTTCCTCCCCGCCCAGGTCGTCATTCATGCGCTCTCTCCCATCACGGGTACGGTGTACTTCACTTAATGGTTAAACAAGTTCCGAAAATCGGGGGCGTCTCGGTCTCCAGCGCGCGAGCGCGAGAAGGACGGCCCATCCCACCACGAATCCGACAGTCAGGGAGGTGAAGAGCGATACGACGGCGACCACCAGGGTCGGGACCGGTGCGTCCGTCCGGAGGCCCGCGCGGGCGAGCTCGAGCGCGACCACCAGGAGAAGGGCCGCCAGCAGGCCCGCCGGAAAGAGCGCGACAACAGCCGGACTCCCCGCGAAGACCGCGATCAGGACCAGCACGAGCCCGGCGATCGCGTTCGACCAGCCGGTCCGCCCGCCGAAGCGGTACTGGGCCGCGAGGCCCCCCGCGCCGTGGCACATGGGGATGCCGCCGAGCGGCACCGCGACCAGGTTCATGGCCCCGATCATCCGCGAGAGGAGGCCCGCGGTCGGCGGACGCGGCAGGAGGTCGCGGGCCAGGAGCTCGGTCGCCGCGATCGAGTTCGTGAGCGTCAGCACGGCCTGTGGGAGGACGAGGACGATCAGCGCCGGGAGCCAGTCCCCGGCAGCGGGGAGGGCGAGGTACGGCACGGGGGCGGCGGGCACCGGGAGCCCGCCCGCCAAGACTCCCAGCGCCACCCCGAGCACCAGGATGGCGACGGCCGAGAGGTCGGGTACGGCCCATCGCCGCCGGACGAGGATGAACGCGCCGACCACGGCGATGCCGGTGACGGCGAGGACCGGGTCGCCGATCCCATAGACGAGGGCCGAGCGTGCGAGGAGGAGGGCCAGGCCGAGCTGGACACCGCGGGTGATCGGGACCGGGATGACGGCGACGAGCCGGTCGATCCACCCGGCGAGCCCGAGTCCCAGGAAGAGCGCGCCGAGAAGGAGCCCGGACGCGACGATCTCGCCCGCCGTCGCCTGCCCGGCGATCGCGACCACGGCAACGGTCTTCATGGGCTCGATCGGGATCGGCTGGCGGTAGACGAGGCCCGCGACGACATACCAGAGCCCGAAGAAGAGGAGCGCGGGCCCCGGGGCGATCCCGGTGGCGAGCACCACGCCGAAGAGAAGCGGGAGAACCGTCCCGAAGTTGCCGACCGCGCCGGCAGCCTCGTTGGCGAGCTCCGGCCGGGCCGTGCGGTCAGCGAAGGGGGTGGTGATCGTCATCCGGCAACCCACGGTTCTTCAGAACTGCTGGCACGGGCGTGACGATGAGCGTGCCGGTCCGTACCAGGTCACTCGGTCCGCCTGACGAACAGCGTGTACGGGTCACTGCCCGGGAGCGCCTGCGTCTCCGAGCAGCACTCTGTCCTGGTCCGGACGAGGGCGGCGGCACAGAAGATTAGGGGCCGGCACCTTCCGGGTTCTTCGAGCCGCGCTCCTCCTCGGGCATCGGCTCGAGGAAGACCAGCTCGGCGCCGGTGTCCTTCGCCATCTGTTCGAGCTCGGTCTTGCGGAAGTGGTGCCCGTAGACCTTCATGTCCCCGCCCTGGACGGCCAGGACGATGAACCGGGGCTGGCGGACGCCCTCCCCGATCTTGACTCTCTCGCGGACGTAGATCTTCACGGTCGTCACCCCACCCGGTCCGGGTGGCCGGCCCCACTCTATATCTCCAAGTAAAAATACTTGCGGGTATGAAAAGGCCGCCAGGACGGATCGATATGGAATCGGCGCTTCGGGGAGAGAGCCTCGTCAGGAAGGGGCTGATGGCCCGCACCGGCGGCGTTGACCGCATCCGCGTCACCCCGGAGCTGAACGTGATCAAGCTCGAGGGCCACGGCGCGATCGACTACGGCCGCTCCGTGATGCACCCCCTCTGCCGGGAGATCGGCGAGCTCTTCGGGACCGAGGAAGTCCTGGTCGTCACGGGCGGCGGCGCCCGGGTCCGGCACATCATGGACGTGGGACTCGACCTGGGCATGCCGACCGGGGTCCTCGCCGAGCTCTCGGCCAAGATCTCGGAGCAGAACGCGACCATGGTCGCGCTCCTCCTCGCGCCCTGGGGCGGCACGCGGATCCACCAGGAGGACCTGCTCGAGCTCCCGACGCTGCTGCGGCTCAGGCAGCTCCCCGTCATCCACGGCACGCCCCCGTACGGGCTCTACGAACACCCGGCCCGTACGGGCGGGATCCCGCCGCACCGGACGGATACGGGCGCGTTCCTGACCGCCGAGGTGATGGGGGCAAAGAACTGCATCCTCGGCAAGAACGTGGACGGGCTCTGCACCGCCGACCCGAAGACCGACCCCGACGCCGAGCTGATCCGCGAGATCACGGCCGACGAGGCGATCGCGATGGACCTCGAGGACCTCGTCCTGGAGCCGATGGTCCTGGAACTGATGCGGGAGGCGGTCCACGTCCGCGAGGTCCGGATCGTGAACTGCACCGTCCCCGGCAACGTCACGGCGGCCGTCCGCGGCGACCGCGTCGGGACCGTCATCCGCGCCTGAGGCGCTTTCACTTTAATACCTCTCTTTTTCCGCGGTGCCCGTCTCTCCGGAGCGCGGCGACATCCCTCGCGAATGATCCGGCCGGCGTGCGCAGGATTGCCGCCGCCTGGGGAGGAAGTCGATCCCTCCCCGTCCAAGGTCCCCGTCCAGTCGGCTCGGCTGGTGAACTGCACCGGCTTCGGTTGCCGCAGGGCCGGAATCTCCGGCAAGAACCTGGAGCCTGGCGGGCTGTCCTCGAGCGCTGCCGGGACGCGGGGTCGGCGGATGGGCGGAACGAGTGCGGCGGATACCGGGCGAAGGTCGAGGGCTTCGTCTCCAGTGGGGGCAGACCGGCGCGGTACGCGGTGAGGAACGAGTGGATCCGGATCGTCACGGATGGACCGATGAAGGTCGTGGAGGTCCACCCGCTGCTCGTGAACAGCGTGGAGATGGCCGGCGATGCAGGGTCCGGAGCGGCGCACGCGAACCAGTGGCTTCAAGTGAGCGCGTGCGCAGTCCCGGGCATGGAAAGGCCGGTGAAGGTTCTCGTGGTGATGGGCAGCTCGAGGAAGGGGAACACGTACGGTGCTGCCGAACGGCTCCGGGCGCTCATGGAGGCTCGCGGCCCCGTGGTGTTCGAGTACCTCTGGCTCGGGGGCGCCGCTCTCGAGCAGTGCCGGGGCTGCGCCGTCTGCGTCGGGAGGGGAGAGGAGTACTGCCCGAACAATGACGACGTGCCGGCCATCCTGCAGGCAATGCACGAGGCGGACGGCATCGTCCTGGCGTCGCCGGTCTACAGCTGGCAGGTCCCGGGCCTTCTCAAGGTCCTGATCGACCGGCTCAGCTACACCATGCATCGCCCGCGCCTGTACGGGAAGAAGGTTCTGGTCCTCGCCACCGCGATGCTCGGCACGAGCGACGTCGAGAGGTACCTCACCCGGGTGGCACAGTTCTGGGGGGCTGAGGTCGTGGCCCGGGCCGGGCTGATCACTCCGCCGACGCTCTCGGCGCGGCAGCGGGAGAAGAACGAGCGAATTCTCGCGACAGCGGCAGCGTCCTTCTCCCGGGCCCTTCAGCCGGGCCGGCGCACGAGCCCGTCACTCAGGTCGGTCCTCTACTTCCGCGGGGGGCGCGCGCTCGTCGACGAACAGCAGGACGAGACGCCGGTCGACTACAACTACTGGAAGGAGCACGGCTGGCTCGACCCCGGAGCGAGGTATTACACCGATACGCCGGTCAACCCCGTATTCACCGCGATCGGCAAGGTCGTGGAGTTCGTGATGCGGCGCGCGATCAGGATGGGCTGGATGTAGGATAGGCGTCTCCTCCGTACCGCTCCGCGACCGACAGGAACGGCGACGGGGTGTACGACGATGTCAACGGCAACGGCCGCGCGGACGTGGCGGACGTCGTCCGGTACGTCAACCAGATGACCTGGATCGTCGCGAACGAGCAGGTCTCCGCGTTCGACGACCACGAGCGCTCCGGGCTCCCAGTCGACTGACAGCCGGCGCGGTAGCTGTCATGGTGAGAAGAGATAAGTGCCTGTGTCAGCGAACACTCGGTCACCATGGTAGACCGTCGGATTGCATACTTTGCGATTGCGGTCGTCGTGGTCCTGCTCGTCGTCGTCCCGGCGGCGAGCGCCCGCGGACAGGTTGCCGCGACGGTCCGGGATGCCGGGGCCCCGCCCGCGGAGGAGCGCGGCGCGAGCGGGACACCAGCGACAGGACCAGGCGTCCAAGCTCCGCCCGCGCTGGCCAGCGGATCGCCGGACACCGGGAGAGACGCGGCGGTAAGGTCGTCCCCGGCGAAATCCATGGCAGTGGCAACGACCGCGATCGCGGTCACCACGGTCGGAGCAGCATCCGCCGGTGACCGGCGGCTGAGCGGTGGCAGCGAGGGGAGGGGGGACCAGGAGGCAGGCAACACGGGTCCCGCTCCCCGCCCGATGCCAACGCCTTCCGCCTCCCGGGCTGCGATTGGCCCGGGGGAGGGAGGCGACGGCTGCGGGAGGGGGGCTGGCGAGGACGCCCCGGCACCTGGCCGGTCTCCGACCCCGGTGGTCACTGCGGCGACGGCGGGTCCGATCCATGCGAAGACCGGCACTGCCGGCATCGGGCAGGGCTCGCGGGACGACGTCCCCCCGACGACGGCGCCCGCGAAGCCGGGCGCCATCCGCCCCGGCAGGAACGGCCTGTCCGATGGGGGCTCGCCGCAGGAGGGAACGACGGCGGTACCAGGCACACAGAATGCCGGGACGTCGGGCACATTGCCAGGCGACGGGAGCGGTGACGAACCCGTGCACCCCCGTTCCGGGGAAGCCCGGGGGGTGAACCCCGACCCGGCCTCTTCGGGGAGTGTCACTGGGCGCGGCCTCGATGCGGGGCCGCCGGCCACCCCGGCCAGCACGATCACCGTCAGCCCTGCGGCGGGAGGTGCCGGCCAGGGGCGCACTGCCGTGGCGCACGCCGCCGGGACTGGCACTCCAGGGCAACCATACCGGGTGGAGTCCCCGGTCTCACGCGGCGCCGGTAGCCCGGCCTACCCCAGCGAGGGCGTCCCGACCGTCAAGCCATCACCGGGTGGGCGCTTTGCGTCCAGCATCGTCGCGTCGCCGGGCGCGGACCGGGGCGGCCATGCGGGCGGCGCCGGCAACGGGAGGGCACGGGGCCATCCCCGCCCGCAGAACGCGGGGCAGGAGCGGGGACCGCCGGAGCCTCCCGCCGTGCCGACGGCGCGAACAGGGCTCGAACCTGCTGACCAGGGGTCCGTCGATGGTGGAAGTGGACGCGGGCGACGGAATCATCCGGCGGTGCCCGTGTCGATGGAAACAGGTGACGGCGCCCCCGACCCGCTCCTGTTCCTGCGCTTCCTGCTCTTCCTCGGTTACCGCAGGCTCAGGCCCGCCAACCTCCTCGATCATCCCGTCCGCCGGGAACTCGCCGGGGCCATCGCTGCCGATCCCGGGCTCGACCTCGCCGGCTGCGTCGCGGTCACCGGGGCCCACCGCGAGACCCTGCGATACCACCTCTCCCTGCTCGTCTGCGGCGGCAAGATCCTGGAGGAGACGCGGAACGGGTCGGTCCGGTACTTCCCGCGCGACCCGTCCCTGACGCCGGTGAACCGTGCGGTGATCCACCTCGAGCGGAACCCCAGCCTGGCCCCGGCGCTCCATCATATCCGCGACCGCCCCGGGATCCCGCGGCGGGAGCTGGCGGCGCTCCTCGGCGTGGCCGGGCCGTCGGTCACGCGGCAGGTGCAGCGGCTCGTCGACGAGGGCCTTGTCGAGAACCGTGGCTACGGTCCGTCGCAGGGATACTGGCTGACCCCCGAGTGCGCCGGGGTCTTCACGGCGATAACAGTGGCGCAGACGGAGAGAGGACGCGGCGCACAGGTCTCCGAGGCGGAGACGGCGTGAGGCGTCACCGGCGCCACGAACCGGTCGAAAGAAGAGTGATGCAGGGATCGGAGTTCAGCTCCCCGTGCCGCGCTGATGCCGCCCCTGCAGAGCGTACCGCTTTCCATTGTCGGTCGAGGCCGACCGGTTCGCGCGGGCCCGGTCCTGATCGCTGCTGCAGACATGGTTCATCTGGCAGGTGCGGTCGCGGAGCTGTGTCCGGTCCTGGTCGCAGGCCCGGTTCGTGAGGCAGGCATCGTCGCAGACGCCGTCGCCGGCGTTCACGGACTGGTTCGCCCGGAGGGCGGTCTCGTTTCCGGCCCCGTCGGGCGGGCCCTGCTGCTGTCCCAGCGGGGATGTCTTCGGGCCGAAGCCGTGCGAGAAGCCGGCGGCGAGGGCCGCGCCCGGGACGAGTGCGATCGCGACCAGTGCGATGGCCGCGAGGAATGCGTATCTTCGTTGCATGCTTGGTCTGTCCCGTCACCGGACGAGAGGTGGATCCGTCCGGGGACAGGAGGAGAATCGGCATGAGTACAGAAACGATCTCTGACATCCGGAGCTACCGGACAGCATGGCAGACCGTGATAGTCCCCGGTTCGGTGAGTGTTCGGGGGCAGGGACTTGGGGGGGCACCTGGCCCGCGTCGACCAGAGCCCCCCCTCGGGGAAGTCATGGGTTCGGATCTATTGCCATTGTATAAAGGGGGACATGTCAATACCCAGTCAGAGGACCATCCAATGAAGAGATTTGTCCTGCTTGCCGTTGTCGCGCTGCTCCTGGTAACCGGGTGCTCCGGCATCGCAACCGCCGATGAGAACTACCACGGGGAAGACGGAGAACAGCCCGCGCCGGGAGCCGACGACAGCGCCGGCCCGGGAGCGCCGAACAGTGACACGGCCCGGGATGCGGGAGACCGGACAAGGCACAAGGACCGGTGATCGCTTCTCACCTCATCTCAATCTCCGTTCAGGCGGGTTCCTTCCCATTCTCGGGGGGAGGCTGACCGCGAGGCGCTTCTCTGTCCGTACCGGCTCCCCCGATCGGAGAACGGCGGCACGAACCATCGGTCGGACGGCTGCAGCGCATTTCTAAATTTCTGGCCGCAGGGACCCGTTTTTCCACTCCTCCTATCGTTTCTTCGACGGAGCAGAATACTCGCCAGTCACACCTGTCGAGATCAATAGACATATAAATTTACGCTCATATGTGTAGTAATTAGAGGAGACCACCATGAAGATCTGTATCACCGCGAAGGGCGCAACCCTCGAATCACCTGTCGACGAGCGGTTCGGGCGGGCACAGTATTTCATCATCATCGAGAGCGACTCCGGGGCATTCGAAGCCTTTCAGAATCCGTACGTCGACGGGTCAGGCGGCGTGGGCCCGAAGGCCGCCCAGGTTCTCGTCTCGCACGATGCAAAGGCGCTGGTCAGCGGTGCCGTAGGCGGAAACGCACGCGAGGTGCTCTCTGCAGCCGGCATCGCGATGTACACGTATCGCGACGGCGGATCGGTCAGGGACGCGTTCGACAAGTTCAAAGCCGGCGCCCTCGAACACTCGGGATAGGTCCATGAAGAACCGCAGGCGGATCGCTACGGCGACGTCCGGACGACGGGGCATGCGATGAGACTCGCAGTGGCGAGCGGGAAGGGTGGCACCGGCAAGAGCATGGTCGCTGCCAACCTCGCCTACACGCTCTCCCGCTCCCGCGAGGTCACGCTCGTCGACTGCGATGTCGAGGAGCCCAACCTCCACCTCTTCTATCCGGCCCCTGCCATGACCACGGACGTGACCGTGCCGGTCCCGGTCGTGGACGAGGCCGTCTGCGACCGCTGCGGGCAGTGCGCCGAGGTCTGCCAGTTCGGGGCCCTGACGGTCCTGCCCGAACGTGTCCTGTTCTTTCCCGAGCTCTGCCATTCGTGCGGCGGGTGCCGGCTCATCTGCCCGGGGGGGGCCGTCCGCGAGGAGCCGAAACGGGTCGGGACCGTATCGGTCTCGACGCCGCTGCCGAACCTGACGCTGGTCTCCGGAATGCTCGACGCTGGGGACATCCACGCCGTCCCGGTTATTCGGGCGGCGAAGAAGTGCGCCGCCGACAGCCCCCTGGTGATCTGCGACTCCGCGCCGGGCACGTCGTGCCCGGTCATCGAAACGCTGGACGGGTGCGATGCATGTATCCTGGTCACCGAGTCGACCCCGTTCGGGCTGCACGACCTCCGGCTCGCGGTAGAGGTAGCGACCGGGATGGGCGTTCCGTCGGGAGTCGTCATCAACCGGAGCGACGGCGAGGATCGGGATACCCTCGAGTTCTGCGCCGACAAGGGCCTCGAGGTGCTGATGACCATCCCCTTCGATCGTGAGATAGCGGCCATCCAGAGCAGGGGCGATCTCCTGAGCCGGGTACGGCCGGAGTGGCAGGCGGCGTTCTCGGACCTTTTCGAGCGGTGCGGCAGGCTGGCGGAGGGACAACCATGATCCGACTCGCGGTGGTCAGCGGAAAAGGAGGGACGGGCAAGACGATGATCACGGGGGCACTGGCGTACCTGCTCCCCGGGCGTCTCATCATCGCGGACTGCGACGTGGACGCGGCGAACCTCGAGCTCATCCTCGACCCGACGCTGATCTGGAGAGAACCGTTCATGGGCATGAAGGCCGCGGTCATCGACCCGGCCCTCTGTCTCCAGTGCGGCGGATGCGAAGCGGCCTGCCGGTTCGGCGCGGTCGAGGGCGACGAAGATGGGTACCGGGTGCACCCCCTGCGGTGCGAGGGCTGCGCCGTCTGTGTCCAGGTCTGCCCCGCCGGGGCGATCAGCATGCAGCCCCGGCAGACGGGCGAGATCATGTACTCGGACACGGAGCGCGGCCACCTGGTGCACGCACGGCTCGTGCCGGGCGCGGGCAACTCCGGTCTGCTCGTCCACGAGGTGAAGCGGACCGCGGAGCGGTGCGATGGCGAGAGTGACCTCTTCCTGATCGACGGGCCGCCCGGGACGGGGTGCCCGCTCGCCTCGACCATCAGCGGTGTCGACGCGGTGCTCATCGTCACGGAGCCGAGCGTTTCGGGCCTCCACGACCTCGAGCGGGTGGTGAAGGTCTGCCGGCAGTTCGGGCCCCGGATCTTCGTCGCGGTCAACCGGTTCGACCTGGAACCGTCCCTCGCGGAATCGATCCGGCAGTGGTGCGACCGGGAGGGGATCGCCGTCGTCGGGACGATCCCGTTCGACCAAGCGGTCATCGCATCGGTCCGGCAGGGCGTCCCTGTCACCAGGGCGGGCCCGTCGCCCGCGGTCCAGGCCATCGAGGAGATGGCGTCCCGGCTCGAGGAGGAACTGGCTGGCTGCGGCAACCGGGGATGAGAGAGAGGACGGGGGCGGGCCCGGCGAACCGGGAGATCAGGCCATGGCCATGTGCGACGACAGGGAGATCGTGCTTGCCGCTCCGCACGAGGGGCCCGGAGCGGGTGATCGCGGTGACGCCCCGATGACCCGCAGGCATGTCTTCGGACCGGTGCTCTCGCGGCGGCTCGGGCTCTCGCTGGGCATCGACCTGATCCCGTTCAAGACCTGCCCGTACAGCTGTATCTACTGCGAATGCGGACCGACGACGGATCTGAGCGTTGAGCGGCGGGACTTCTTCCCGGTGCGGGAGGTGATCGACGAACTCCGGCCCGTGCTCGCCCCGCGCCCGCACCTCGACTCGATCACGCTGGCCGGTTCCGGAGAACCGACACTCTCTCTCGTTGGGACATGTGATAGGGCTCGTCAAAGACGAGTATCCGGAGTACAGCGTGAGCGTCCTCACGAACGGAAGTCTCCTTGCCGATCCGGCCGTGAGGACGGAGCTCGCCCGTGCAGATCGGGTGATCCCCACCCTCTCGACCGCCTCGCAGGCGACGTTCGAGCGGATTCACCGGCCCCACCCCTCGCTCAGGATCGATGGAATCATCGCGGGGATGGCGGAGTTGAGAAGAACGTACTCCGGGGCCCTCTGGCTCGAGGTGTTCGTCGTGCCCGGCCTGAACACCTCCGCCGAGGAGCTGGCGGCCCTCAGGAATGCGATCGATCGCATCGGCCCGGACCAGGTCCAGCTGAATACCCTCGACCGGCCGGCGCCGGAGGGCTGGGTGCGCGCCGCCTCCGTCGCCGAGCTCGAGCGGGTCGGGGTTCTGCTCGGCAGGCCGGGCACGAAGATCGTGGCGCGGGACGACCGGGCTCCGGGGGTGCCGGTGGCAGGCACCGAGGCGGTCGAACGAATCCGGGCGACACTCGGCCGCAGGCCTTCCACGGTCGACGACCTCGTGCGGACGACCGGGTTGAGCGGGGGCGAGGTAGTAAAGATCCTCGGGGTGCTCGAACGGGAGGGACTTGTCGAGCAGCACCGGGGGACGCGGGGTGTCTTTTATTCGTGTTGCCAGGTACACGAGATACCGGGGGAATATGCATGAAGGCGACCATACTCGTGGACAATACCGCCCTCTTCGACCGGCCGTTCATCGCCGAGCACGGTTTCGCCGTGTATATAGAGGCCGAGGGGAAGAAGGTGCTGTTCGATACGGGCTCCACCGACGCTCTCGTGAAGAACGCTGCAGGGTTGAAGATAGACCTCCTCGACCTCGACTGCATCGTCCTCTCTCACGGTCACAACGACCACACGGGGGGGCTCTATCACCTTCTGAGGCTCTACCTCGACGCAGCCATGGAAGGGAGGGACCACCGCCTCCCCCGGCTTGTTGCTCACCCGCACTGCTTCTACGCCCGCCCGAAGAAACCCTATCCCGACATCGGGCCGCTCCTCTCCGCCGACGAGGTGCAGCGATTCATCCCGCTCGAGTTGACCCGGGAGCCGGTACGACTCGCCCCGAACCTGTTCTTCCTCGGGGAGATCGAGCGAACATTCCCCTTCGAGATCTTCTCGCCGGGCCCGAGACGTATCGTCCTTCCGGACGGAACCGAGGAGGCGGACCACCTGGCCGACGATACCGCCCTCGCCTTCCGCGGACGCGACGGGCTCGTGGTCGTCACGGGCTGTGCCCATTCGGGGTGCTGTAACACGGTCCGGCATGCCCGGAAGGTCTGTGGAGAGACCAGGGTCGCGGATATCGTCGGCGGTCTCCACCTGCTGGGCCCGGGCCCTCAGCTCGATGAAACCTGCGACTATCTGCGGGAGCTCCGCCCGGCTGCGCTCCATGCCTGTCACTGCACCTCTCTCGCGGCGAAGGTAGCCCTGGCGGGGGCCGCTCCCCTCCTGAAGACCGGCGTGGGCCTACAGCTGGCCTACGCGGACCGCTGAACGGGACGAGAACGAGAGGAGAAGGCCGGTTCGCCGCTCCGCGCGAACGTCTCGACGACCTCCCGCACGAGCGACGCGGGGCGGTTCCCCGCGCCCCGCCGGGACGGAAGCTAGAGCTGATCCAGACGCTCCCTGATGAAGGATGCCACGTCGACGGCGTCTGTCTGCACCGTCTCCACTCTCGATTCCGCGAAGACATACCCCGGCCCCTTGCCGGAGATATTCTCCTGCGTCGCGACGACATCCGGTTTGAACTCAAGGAGAGATCGCGCCACCGCGAGGCCCTTTCCCTTTGCCATCCCCTGGTGAGGGGTTCGCGACGACTTCAGTCCGCTCCACCCTTTTTCCGGGGATGTCGATATCCACCAGGGAGAAGAAAGGGGCCTCGCCGAAATGGGCGCTCACCGTCCCCTCGTAATCGGCGAGCGGCACGGCGTACCGGACCCTCGTGGCGTGCGATGGCTCGTAGTGGATCACGGAGTGATCGACGTTGGGGACGGATCCCGAGATCTCGCTTTCGATCCGCTGGCTGATCCGGTGCGCCTGCTCGAGGTTCGAGGTGCGGAGCGTGATATCCGCCTCGATGAACACGTATCGCCCCGAGTTCCTTCCCATGAGGCTCTTGACTTCGACGACGGCGGAATCGCGGAGCACGATGGACCGTATGGTCTGGAGGGTCGCGGGATCGATGGAGGCATCGAGCAGTACCCGCATCCCGCTCACGAGGATCCCCCACCCGGCAGCGACGATGAAGAGCGCCACGATCACGGCAGCCACCCGGTCGACGGGTAGCTGCAGGTATTGCCCCAGGACACCGAGAAAGACGACCGTGGATGCGAGAACGTCGGCGGTGAAGTTCTTCCCGTCGGCGACGAGACTGGGGGAGTTATACCGCGTCCCCATGCGGACCTCGTACCTCCCGAAGAGGAAGGGGACCAGGATCAGGACCGCGGTGACGGCGACGACCCACCCGCTGATCGCCTGGATCTCCGAGGGCTCGAAGATCGCCTGATGCGCGATCTCGAACGCGGTCCCAAAGAGCAGGAAGGAGATGGCGACGGCGACGAGGTTCTCCACCTTGTAGAGCCCGTACGGGAACCTGCTGCTCTTTCTCGTCGAGATGTAGAGGCCGATGATCAGCGCAACGGATCCGATCACGTCGATGAACGAGTGCACGGCGTCCGCCCTGAGGGAGAGGCTCCCCGTCGAGGACGAGAGGAGGAGCTTGACCCCCACTAGCCCGCCGTTCACCAGCAGCGAGAGGAGGGCTACCCTGAGAAGGACACCGGTGTCCTTCTTCCCGTCCGTTGCCATGCGCTATTGGCCTCCTGTCGGCACGGTTCCGTCGCGATGCGAGTCTTCCTGCCCTCCGACGGGCGCGGGGCCGTTCCCGACGTTCCAGGCGGGGAAGAGGTCCCGTCCCGGATGGATCACTTCCCGGTGGCCGACATACGACCTGGTCCGTTCTTATGAATATATTCGTATCAGGGCACCGGAAACCCGGGCTGTCAAGGCCCGCCTCGGCGCAGGCGTCCCGCGCTGTGGCCGGTACCCCGCGAGATGTGAAGCGGGCTCCGTCGAGACGATGCGGGAACGGGAGCGGCTATGCTTCCCGTCGCCGTGACAGTGTCAGCTTCCGGACTCCCGTGATCTGCTGGAAGGTCGCTCCCTGCGCCACCTGATGCCGGATCGTTGTTTCGTCCACGATCCGCGAGCCCGCGACGATATCCACCCCGTGGTCGAACAGCACCGGCGAGAGCGGGGTGCTCGGCCCGAGAACCAGCACAAGAGCATCCGGGCGGCAGAGCTCGAGCAGCCCGTCGAGGGTATGGTTCACCAGGGCGCTGCCCGTCAGGGCGACGATATCGGCTCCTGGTATGATGTCCGGGGCGGAGGACGCGGGCTGGTCACCTGTGGATGGGTTCTGCTCGATCACCCAGAGATGTGATACTGCCTGTCGAACCCGGGGGATAAAGGGAAAGTGGCCAACCAGCGCGACCTTCTTTCCCGCCCCACGTCCCGACAGTATTTCCGAGGCATTGATCTCGACAACGTCGCGTTCGTCAATTTCCAGGAGCGAATTGATCGCCGCAACGCCGATTCCGGCCTCCAGCGGGTTTTTTGAAAGCGCGTACTCTGCGAGCTCTCGGGCGCTCTTCGTATGGAGCGAGCCTGCATCGCGCACACGGGTCTGGTGATCGTGAGGGGAAGGAGGACAGATGGTCGAGGCAAGACCGCAGTGCCGGCTGCACACCATGGTCCAATGCGCGCCCACCTGCACCGAGCGCACGGGGGCCTCGTCGTCGATGCCGGCCAGCAGGTCGTCCAGGATAGTCACGATCCGCTCGCCCTCCGGTATCGGTGGTGGAGTTCCCGGTGCTCTGCGTGGTCGACTGCGTTCGCCTCCATGGCGCCGGCCCGTTCAGGCCCGGGTGAGGGTGGGAGCCGCTCTACCCGGGTAAGGTTCAACCTGTTCATCAGATATCCTTCCCCCGAACACGGCAATCATGGTATCGTCCCGTCCGATGGCGGGCGGCGCTACCGCGGTGATGCGCTTGTCTCACCTCAGGGGCCGTGCTGGACGACGTCCTCGCGCGGTCTCCCGGTCCCCCTGGCGGTCGTGGTCCGGTTGCCGTATCCGGTACCTACTTGTTTTATGAATATATATTCATATACGAGGCAACCGAGATGCCAGGATTCGACAGGACCGGACCGGGCGGGTACGGACCCGCGACCGGTCGAGGCATGGGCCCCTGCGGGGGCGGCATGGCGTACGGCCGTGGAGGCCGGATGGGGCGCGGGCGCGGTTTCGGCAGGGGCTACTGCTGGAACGTCGCCCCGTCCGCGCCGCTGAGCGGCGAGGCGCAGAAGGAGCTCCTCGAGGCGGAACTCCGGCGGCTCGAGGCACAAAAGATAGAAGTCCAGCGCAGGCTCACCGATCTCTCGTAATGCCGCGCCGGAGACGGTGCAGGAGGGTGGGCTACCAGCCCGCCTTCACATCGTTCGTGCCGTCGGAAGGCCAGGCGTCGCCGCCAGGCGCCGTCGTCCTCTCCATCGACGAGTACGAAGCGCTCAGGCTCAAGGACCTGGAAGGGCTCGACCAGAGGGAATGCGCCACTCGGATGGAGATCTCGCAGCCGACCTTTCACCGCCTTGTGACCGCCGCGCGCCGAAAGGTCGCCGAGGCTTTGACCCACGGAATGGAGATCAGGATCGAGGGCGGACACTATCGCCTGTGAACCTAATACGCTGACCGCACTCTTCTCACGGTTCCCGAACGATAGGGAACGTGCCGTCCCCCGGCGGTGTCCTCTGGAAGTAACTGAGCCGTTACGTCCCGGTTGATCGCGTACGTGCTCCGTTCGGAGAACCATCGCCGCCTCGGGGAGCGGGGCGGCAACCCGCCCCTCAAATGCAGGGTACGACGACCCGGTACCCGCTGAACCGTTCGACCGATACGGGGACGTCATACACGGCCCCGATCGTCTCGGCCGTGACGACCTCCGGGCCGCCGGCCGCGTGGATGGCCCCGCCCTTCATCAGGATGAACCGGTCCGCGAACCGGAGCGCGAGGTTCAGGTCGTGCATGGTCGTCAGCGCGGCCACCCGGTGGTCCCGGACGACGTCTCGGACGAGCCCAAGTATCTCGAGCTGGTTCTTGAGGTCGAGGCTGCTCGTCGGCTCGTCGAGCAGGAGGATCCGGGGCTCCTGCACCAGGGCCCGCGCAATCGCCACCTTCTGCAGCTCGCCGCCGCTCATCTCGTCGACGTACCGCAGCGCGAGGTCGTCCAAGTCCAGGCGCCCGAGGATCGCCTCCGTGATCGCGATGTCGCGCGGCCCGACGTCGAACCCGATGTGTGGGCGCCTTCCGAGCAGGACCGCGTCGAAGGCGGTCATCCGCGGCGGCTGGCTCCGCTGGCTGACGTAGGCCATCTCGCGCGCGATCTCGAGCCGGCTCATGGCGAGGATGTCGCGGTCCTCGAGGAGGACGCTGCCCGCCCCGGGCCGGAGCAGGGCGTTGACGCACCGGAGCAGGGTCGTCTTGCCCACGCCGTTCGGACCGAGGATTGCGACGAAATCCTCCGGCGTCACCGTGAACGAGACGTCTTTGAGCACGGGCCGACCCGGGTACCCGAACTCGACCCCGTCGACGTTCAGGATCATCGCCGGTACCCCCGGACGATCAGGTACAGGAAGAGCGGGGCCCCGAAGAAGGCGGTCAGGATCCCCACGGGCAGCACCACCGGGGCGAGCACGACCCGCGCGAGCGTGTCCGAGACCAGCAGAACGATCGCGCCGACCAGGAACGAGCCGGGGAGGAGGAACCGCTGGTCGTCCCCGATCAGCCGGCGGACCATGTGCGGGGCGATCAGGCCGATAAATCCGATGATCCCCAGGAACGAGACCACCACCGCCGTGATCAGGGAGGAGAGGAGCATCCCCGTCACCCGGACACGCTCGGCGTGGACGCCCAGGCTCCGCGCGGTGTCGTCCCCCGCGTCGAGGGCGTTGTAGTTCCACCGGTTCAGCAGGAACCAGGTCGTGCAGGGTAGGACCACCGCGGCGAGCAGCAGGACGTCCTGCCAGCCCGCGCGGCCCACGTCGCCGAAGGTCCAGAAGACGATCGCCGCGACCTGGTCCGCGCTCGAGAAGTACTGGAGGAAGGTCGTGCCGGCCGTGAAGAGGGCGGCGAGCGCGACGCCCACCAGGATCATCACCTCGGGCTGCGACGACCGCGTCCGGGAGATCGCGAGCAGGGCGACCGTGGCGACCATGGACGCGGCGAAGGCGCAGATCGTCACGAGATACGGGTTCCGGACCACGACGGCATCCGCGATATGGGCCGAGACGGCCCCTGCGCCGAGGACGCTGATGGCGACTGCCGCGCCGAACCCCGCCGCGTGGGAGATGCCCAGGGTGTAGGGGGAGCTCAGGGGGTTGCGCAGCACCGACTGCATCACGCCGCCGGCCACGGCGAGCCCGGCCCCCGCGATGCAGGCGGCGACGACCCGGGGCAACCGGATGCTCCAGATGATGGTCGATGCGTCCCCAGGCTGGCCGAGCAGGGTCGCGACTACCTCCCGGACCGGGATGGTCACGCTCCCGACCGAGATCGAGACGCAGGCGGCGGCGCAGAGGACCACGAGGCATCCCACGAGGAAGAGTCGTTTCTCGCGCAGGTACGCCGCGTAGCGGGGAGCGAGCGGTCCGGCGTGGGCGTCGAGGTGCATCGGTGGCTCCGTCTCAGGGCCCCTTTCGCGCGACGGTCATCTCGGAGGTCCCGTCGACGGGCACGACCTCGAGCACCCTGAGCCCGTTCGCCTCGAGCGCCCGGTGGTACTCCTCGAGCGATACGCTGTGCGTGAAAGTGTACCGCGAGCGCTGCTTCTCCACACCATCGAAGGTCCAGAGGTTCCACTCGAGGTCGGCGAACGGGTCCGTCCGCTCGTCGTCGATCCCCTGCTTGTTCAGGAAGAGGCCGCCGGGCCTGAGCGCGGCGGCGATCCTGGGGATCAGCCGGGGGTCTTTCCCTCCGGGGTTCGACGAGGAGAAGACGATGTCGAACGGTCCGGGCAGCGGGTCCGTGTTGAAGTCCCCCGCGACGACCGAGACCCGGTCGGCTTCGTACCGGTCGATGAAGTCCCGCGTCGCGCCGACGACGGCCGGCAGGTCGAAGACCGTGGCCCGGAGGCGGGGGTTGCGCTGGCAGAGCGCGATGGCGTAGAGCCCGTGGCCGCCGCCGAGGTCGAGCAGGGTCCGGGCCTCGCAGAACCCGGGGAGATTAGCGACGAGCCCGGTCACATGCTGAACCAGGCCGCACCGGGCGTGCTCGGCCATGGACGGGATCACGGTGTCGCGAAAGAACCGCTCCCGCTCGAGAACCTCGGGCCCCTCGCGGAGGAGGCGCGGCAGGTCGCGCCAGCGCTCGACGTGCCGGCGCTGGAATGCGAGCATGGACCGGATACCGTACGGACCCTCCGAGGCGAGGAACGCGTCCGCCTCGGGCCCGTTCCTGAAGGCCGCTCCCTCGCGCACGAGCAGACCACGGTCCGCGAGCGCCTCGCAGAGGAGCACGGTCAGGTGCGGGCGCGTGCCGAGCGCCGCGGCGAGGGCGCCGGGCGTCATCGGCTCGCGGAGGCGGTCGAAGAGCCCGAGCTCGAGCGCGCCCGCCACCGCGTAGTAGAGACGGGCTGCGGCGACGGCCTCCTCGAGGCAGGGAACGGGAAGGTCCGCCGGCACCGGGAATGGCGGCGGCTCGACCAGGTCGCAGGCGCGGGCCGCGCCGCTCATGCCCCGCGGACCTCCGCGAAGGGTCCAAAGCCGCCGAAGATCCGCTGCATGCCTTCGTAGGCAGGCCCGCCGTCCAGGAGACGGTAGATCTCGTCGGCCTTCTCCACGGGGTCGACGTCCGTGAACCGCTCGGGGTACAGGGTCTTTCCGATGAAGTAGGCGTCGGCGAGAACGGTGTCGTAGTTGTTCGCGTACCAGTTGTAGGGCATCACGCCGTAGACGCGGCCATTCTCGATAGCATCCAGGGACTGGAAGACCGGGTCGCGGAGATCGTCGGCCACGAGCGCCGCGCTCGCCTCGTCGACGAAGATCACGTCGGGGTTCCATTCGATCAGCTTCTCCCGGTCGATCATCACCTGGCCGCCGGGGCCCGTCTCCGCCGCGACATTGTCGGCGCCGAGCAGCATGAACGGGGCGTACGCGGGGTCCGTCGAGAGGAACCCGTGGGCGCCGTTGAACGCCACGCCGCCGATGTAGACCCGCGGGCGGTCAGCCGCAGGGATGTCCGCGGTCCGGTTCCGGAGGTCGGCGGTGGTCGCGTTGATGTAGGTCAGCACCTCCTCGGCGCGCTCCTCGCGCCCGAGGGCCGTGCCCATCGTCCGGAGTGACCTCTCGAACGCGCCCCGGTTCGCGCCCAGGTCACCGGTGACGAGCGCGATTACGGGCACGCCGGACTTCTCCTGGAGGGTCTGGGCGTCCTTAGCCGTAGTGAAGGTGACAAAGACGGCATCGGGCCGCTGGGCCATGATCGCCTCGGGGTCGCCGCTGATCCGGCCAGCCGAGGGAAGGTCCGCGAGTCCGGGGTTGGCAAGCAGGTACGGCCGGTCCTCGCCCGACGGCATCCCGGCGGCGCCAGCGGTCATGGGCTTCCGGTCGCGTTCATCGACCGCGACGACCTTCTCCGAGGCGTTCAGGTAGACAAGCAGCCGCAGCGAGCCCGCGCCGACGCCGATCACCCGCTCCGGCGTCCCGTCGAGCGTGACGGTCCTGTTCATCGTGTCGGTAAGAGTGATGGTCCCGTTATCCGGCGATGTGGGAGACGGCGTGCCGGTACAGCCGGCCGCGAGGACCGCGGCGACGGCCAGTATACCCACGAGGAGGAATTGACGTGACAGAATCATACGATCATCAGGTTTCGTAAGACGATATTCTATTTATTGGTTGGTTTTGCTGTTTTTATCAAACGAAAGGAGATTTTCGTAAAAAATGGATGACAGGGGAGCGCGTACGGGAGGACTCCGTCGTGCCCCGGGAGGTTCCATCGGAGGGTTCTGCGCGGGGTCCCGTTCGTGGTCTCGCACCGAGGAGGTGGGAGGATGGAGGGTGCCTCTCACCCTCGTGCAGCTTCCATCTTCGAGCAGGAGGGCACGAGCCTTTTTACCATTGCCATCGATCCATGTGTAATGGCGGCGGTGATAGAGGCTCGTGGCCTCACCAAGCGCTACGGCGAGACCGTGGCCGTGAACGACCTCTCGATCGAGGTCCCGGCGGGAGCGCTCTATGGGCTCCTGGGCCCGAACGGTTCGGGCAAGTCGACCACGATCCGGATGCTCACGGGCCAGATTCGGCCGACGGCCGGGACCGCGACTGTACTCGGCGTTGATGTCGTGGCCGACCCGGTCGGCGTCCGCTCGCGCGTTGGGATCATCCCCGAGCAGGAGACACCGCCATCGTTCCTGACGGCCGCCGAGTACCTGCGGTTCGTCGGCTCGATCCGGGGCCTCGATGGGACGGACGACAACGCCGACTGGTGGTTCGAGTTCCTGGACTTCGGCGACAAGCGCGACGTCCTCTGCAAGGACCTCTCGCGCGGGACGCGGCAGAAGCTGATGTTCGCCCAGGCCTTCCTCCACCGCCCCGCGCTCGCCCTGATCGACGAGCCGCTCGTCAACTTCGACCCGATCGTCCAGCACCAGGTCAAGGAGTTCCTGGTCGACTACGTCCGGCGGGGGAACACGGTCTTCCTCTCGACCCACATCCTCGAGGTGGCCGAGGAGATCTGCACGGGATACGCGATCCTCCACCGGGGACGGCTGCTCCACGCGGGCACGCCCCTCGAGCTCCGCGAGACGGATCGGCACCTGCCCGAGATCTTCCTCGCGCTGGTCGGGCGGGACCCTGCCCATGCCTGACCTCTTCATCGCGATGTTCAAGGAGGAGTGGCGTGTCCACGCGGAGCTCTTCGGCTCGGTCGGCTTTGCCCTCTTCCCGGCCCTCGTCTGCGCGATGGCGTGCATGGGCACGGTCCTCGTCCCGATAGTGAATGCAGCCCTGCCGGCTGGCGACCTCGCGACCATCGTCCACCTCCTCTTCCTCCTCGTCGGGGTCATGGTCGGCGGGTTCGGGCTCGTCGGAAACGAGGCTATGAACCGGCGCTTCGGGCAGGTCTCGTTCGTCGCGTACGCGGCCCGCACCCTGCCGCTCTCCGAGCGCCGGATCTTCGCCACGTTCGTCGCGAAGGACACGGTCTACTACCTCATGCTCTGGATACTCCCGGTCCTCGCGGGGGTCGCGCTCGCCTCGCCGTTCGCCGGGCTTGCCCCCGCCACCGTACTCCGGCTGGGCCTGACCCTCCTCCTCGCGTTCCTCTCCGGCATGACGGCCCTGTTCCTGCTCACCACGGTCTGGGGCCGCTCGAAGCCTGCGTTCGCCGTGACAGCGCTCGTCCTCGCGGCTGCCAGCGCAGTCGCGATCGTCGCCGGGCTCCCTATTTTTCCGCCGCTCGCGCTCTACCGCTCGTTCTCGTGGACGCTCCTCGCCGGGCTCCTCGCCGCGATCGCCACGGCGCTCGCCATCTCGCTCCTGCTCTTCGAGCCCGTCTCGAGCGGGAGCGAGCGCCGGCACCCGGACCGGTTCTCAGGTCTTGCCCGCCGGCTCGGGCGGTTGCCCTACCCCGGGCTCGCGGCAAAGGACCTCCTGGACCTCTGGCGGAGCGGCGGCGGGGTCGCCCAGGTCCTCTTCGCACTCGTCCTCCCGCTCGCGCTCTGCTGGTTCCTGATCTCGCTCCTGGACCGCGTCCTCCCGACGAACGGCGTGCTCCTGCTCTTCGCCGTGATCGCGGGCGTGCTCGGCTCGACCGTCTACACGTGGCTGACCGCCTTCGACGCCCTCGGTCCGTACGGCTGCCTGCCTGTCGGCGTGGGGACCCTGATCCGGTCCAAGCTGACATCGTTCTTCCTGCTCCAGGCCGTGCCGGCCGTCATCGTCCTCGTCGCGGCACTCGCCACGGGAGCGGGCCTCGTCGCCCTCCCCGCTGTCGCGCTCGCGCTCGGGCTCTCGGCCTGGTCCGTCGCGGTCACAGTCTACCTGGCAGGGCTCTCTCCGAACATCCTGGTCTACGACCCGAAGGTCCTCGCGGCGTTCCTCGGCGGTATCGGCCTTCCTATTATCGCGCTCGTCGCGTTCGCGTTCGTCTCGCCCTGGCTCGGGTTCGCGGGACTGGTCCTGGTCGTGCCGGCAGCGCTCGTCGTCTCCGCCGGAATCCGCCGATGGGAGACGGCGGACGGCACGTTCTTCTAACAGCGAATAGACGCCGTCGGCGCACACCTCGCGACGGTGCGGGGGGCGACGGCGAGAGCGGATGCCGCAGCCATCGTCGAGCCGCGCGGCTCGTGGGAAGACTCGAAAAAGGGGAAGGATATGAAAGGAGGGAGGGAAGGGGGGATGCGTGGGCCCGGACGTCAGAAGTCCATGCCGCCCATGCCGCCCATACCACCCATACCCGGGGGCATGCCGCCCATGCCGCCGCCCATGCCGCCGCCCATCTCGCCGCCCGGCGGGGCTGCCGACTTGGACGCAGCGATGACGTCATCGATCCGGAGGATCATGACGGCGGCCTCAGCCGCGGACGAGATGGCCTGGGTCTTGACGCGCAGGGGCTCGATCACGCCGGCCGCCTGCATGTCGCCAGGGTGGCCCGCGAAGACGTCGAGGCCCGCGGTCTTACCGCCCTTCTCGTGGGCCGCGCGGAGCTCCACGAGCATGTCGATCGGGTCGAGACCCGCGTTCTCGGCGAGCGTGCGGGGGATGATCTCGAGCGCCGAGGCGAACGCCTCGATCGCGAGCTGGGCCCGCCCGCCGACGGTCGCCGCGTAGTCCTTGAGCCGGAGCGAGAGCTCGGTCTCGGGCGAACCGCCGCCCGCAACGAACTTGCCGTCCTCGACGACGACCGAGACGACCCGGATCGCGTCCTCGAGGGCGCGGTTCAGCTCGTCGACCACGTGCTCGGTACCGCCGCGCACGAGGATCGTGACCGCCTTCGGGTTCTGGCAGCCCGTGACGTAGGTCATCTCCTCGCCGGCGAGCTTCCGCTCCTCGACGAGGCCCGCGCACCCGAGTTCCTCGGGCGTGATCGCGTCGATCGACGAGACGAGCGAGGCACCCGTGGCCCGGGCGAGCTTCTCCATGTCCGACTTCTTGACCCGGCGCAGGGCGAAGACGCCGGCCTTCGCGAGGTAGTGCTGGGCGATGTCGTCGATCCCCTTCTGGCAGAAGAGAACGGTCGCGCCGGACTCGACGATCTTGTCGACGATCGAGCGGATCATCCGCTCCTCTTCATCGAGGAAGGCCTGGAGCTGGTCGGGGCTCGTGATGTTGATCTCGGCGTCGACCTCGGTCTTCTTGAACTCGACCGGGGCGTTCAGGAGGAGGATCTTCGCGTCCGCGACCTTCTTCGGCATGGCCGGGTGGACCCGCTCCTTGTCGATCAGCATGCCCTCGATGATCTCGGAGTCGTGGATCGAGCCGCCGACCTTCTTCTCGACCTTGATGTTGTCCTTGTCGACCGCGCCGTCGTCCTCGGCGACCATGCTGACCGCCTTCACGACGAGCTCGGTCAGCTTGTCCTTGGAGGCCTCGGCGCCCTTGCCGGTCATCGCGGTCTCGGCGATCTTCTTGAGGTTGCCGAGGTCGGTCTTCGTGATCGGGATCGCGATCTCCTGGAGGATCTCCTGGGCCTTCTCGGAGGCGAGCCGGTACCCGGATGCGATCACCGTGGGGTGGACGTCCTGGTCGAGGAGCTCCTCGGCGCGCTTCAGGAGCTCGCCCGCGATCACGACTGCCGTGGTGGTGCCGTCGCCGACCTCGTCGTCCTGGGTCTTGGCGACCTCGACCATCATCTTGGCGGCCGGGTGCTCGATGTCCATCTCCTTCAGGATCGTCACGCCGTCGTTCGTGATCACGACGTCGCCGATCGTGTCGACGAGCATCTTGTCCATGCCCTTCGGGCCGAGTGTGGTCCTGACTGCGTTCGCGACGGCCTTGGCCGCGGCGATGTTGTTGCCCTGCGCGTCCCGACCGCGGGTACGCGAGGACCCTTCCCTGAGGATGAAGATCGGCTGTCCGGTAAGCTGTTGCGACAAGAGTATCACCTGATGTGTCGTTAATTTTGGTTTGTGGTTCTATATAAAACAGACGCCTACCCGATCAGGTCGAGCAGGTCCTGCCCGTCCTCGAGCCGGCCGAGCTCTTCCCGGCCGATCAGCAGCGTCCGCCCGATCCGCCGCTGCCGGATCTCCTCGACAGTGACGCAGACCGCGTGGGTGTGCGTGATCTCGGAGAGGTTGCCGATCAGACCAGCTCGCTTCGAGACCTTCTGGGCCGAGCCGCACCCGGCCAGGATCGTCTGCTCCTCGAAGTGGGCCATCGCCTGGAACGGGGCACGCCGAAGGTGGTGGAGTTCGAGGCCGAGCCGCTGGAGCTCGGCGAGCGCCGCGGCCTCTGGCCCGGAGGCGACGGGGGTCTCCTCTGACGCGAAGTGCGAGGCGTAGTAGAGGAGGTCGATGGACTCGATCACCTCGGCATTGAAGAACTCCTCGAGCTTGATCGCCATCTCGAGCGTGGTGCCCATGCCGGCCTCGTACTTGCTGATCGTCCGTCGCGAGACGCCGAGCGCGTGGCCGAGATCGCCAAGTGAGAGGCTCCGGCGTTCGCGGAGCGAGCGGAGAACGTCGCCGTCGATCCGGACGTACAGCCCGCCGGGCGAGGCGTAGACGAGCGGCGGCACGTTCTCGACGAAGTAGTCGTAGAGCGTCTCGGGGTGGACGGCAGCGATACCGTAGCGGAGGTAGACGGCCCCGCGCTCCAGCTCGGCGTCGCGCCCTCGCTCGCCGACGATCATGGGCAGGCCGCCCAGGTGAGTCGCGACCAGATCCAGGTCCCTCGCGATCTCCTCCGAGACGTTGTCGATCGGGCTCGCGACCTTGATGATCAGCAGGAGGTCCGCGCGCTTGGCTACGAGATCGAACGAGCGCGGGCGGATGTTGCACCGCTCCGAGCAGGCGAACCCTGCCATCAGGAGCACGCTGACCGCCTTGTTCACGAGCTGGTCCTGCACCATCGGACTTAATGAGACGTATCGCCCACGGGAGTTATAATCATGGCGATCGAGCGCATCCGCATCGGGCTCGACGACACGGATGCGCCGGGAGGCCTCTGCACGACCTGGCTCGGGGCCGAGCTGGCCCGGCGGCTCGAGGCTGCGGGCATGCGGGTCCGCGAGGGCCGCCTGGTCCGGCTCAACCCGAACGCGCCGTTCCGGACGCGGGGCAACGCGGCGGTCGCGCTCCACGTCGAGGGTGACCCGGCACTCGCGTTCGAGCTCGCCTGCGCCGCGGTCGAGGAGTTCGCGCCACTCGAGGCGCCCATGACGAATCCGGGTGTCGTGGTCGCGGACCGGTTCCTCCCGGTCGACTGCTACCTTCGGGCCGTGACCGACCTCTGCACGGTCGGCGAGACGCTCGACGCGCTCGACGCGGCCGGCGCGCGGTTCCGTGGCTACGGCAACGGGCGCGGTCTTATCGGGGCCGCGGCGGCGGTCGCGGCCGAGTTCATCGACCGGACCTACGAGCTCCTGGCCTACCGCGACCCTTCGCGATGGGGGATGTCCCGGGACATCGATGGGGCGTCCCTCTTTCGGGCCGAGGCGGCGACCTTTCCCCACACCTGGGACTCGGTGGACCGCGAGAGCGACACCGTCGTCTGCGTTCCCCACACGCCCGACCCCGTCCTCTTCGGGATACGCGGCGAGAGCCCCGCGTGGGTCGCCCGGGCGCGCTCGTTCGTCGTCTCGGAGCCCCCCGCGCTCGAAGCCTGCTGGACGACCAACCAGGGGACCGACGCCCACCTCGTCGCGGGGAGCTGCGGCGCGCTCCGCGAGGGGCGGTCGTACACGGTCGCGGGCACGGTCGCGGAGCGCCCCGTGACAGGGTTGGGCGGGCACGTCACGGCGTGGATAGCGGACGGGGGCGAACGCCTCCGGTGCATGGCCTACGAGCCGACCAAGGGATTCCGCGATACGGTCCGTGCGTTGCGGCCGGGCGACCGGGTGGTCGCGCACGGGTCGTACCGGCACGGTTCGCTCAACCTGGAGAAGCTCGCGGTCCTCGAGGTCGCGTTGCAGGAGAGGACCCGCCCGCCGCGCTGCCCCTCCTGCGGCCGCCGGACCACGTCAGCGGGGCGGGAGCGGGGCTGGAAGTGCCGCGCCTGCGGGGCACGGACACGTGAACCCGAGGTCACGGCCGAAACACGGGCGATCGCGCCGGGATGGTACGAGGTCCCTCCCGTAGCCCGCCGCCACCTCGCCCGCCCGCTCTGCCGGGGAGCGCCGCCGCCTGTTGCCGTCGAGGGATCGGGCGAGGACGAACGCGATGTGGTGGCCCTCTTCCGCCGCGAAGGTATAGAGAGTGTGCTCGAGCTCGGAGCCCGGGACGGGAGCGAGATCCGCCGCCGCCTGGAGAGGGCGGCCGGAGCGGCTAGGCTCGAGGGCAGGATCGAAGCGGTCTCGCACGACCTCCGCGCGCCGCTCCCGTACCCCGGCGGGTCGTTCGACGCGGTTGTCGGCCACGCGATTCCCGGCATGGCCCTCGACGACCGCGAACTCGTGGCGCTCGTCGCCGAGGCTCGCCGCGTGCTCCGGCCGGGTGGTCTCTTCGTCCTCGCCGTCCGGACCGATCGTGACGCCAGTTGCGTCGCAGGCATCCATCATGGCGGCGACCGGGGAGAGGGGGGACGCTTCGCGGAGCGGTCCTATCCTTCCGACGCGGTCCGCCGGCTCGCGGCGGGATGGGACCTGATCGCCGCCCGGGAGTTCGAGGAGGCAGCGCCGCCACGGCGGCTCGCCTGTGTGACTCTGCGCCGCACGGAGGCGGCATGACCAGAACGCGGGGCTGCCGTGCTCGCCCGGGCCCCGTCCTCGCGGTCGAGGCGTTCATCGGGGAGCACCCGGGTATCTACCGGCCGGAGGAACTCGCGGACATATTCGCAGTCACCGCCCTGCCGCCGGCGGTCGTAAAGGAGGTCCTCGCCCACCTCCTCGGATCCGGGCGGGTCGTCCTCGACAACGACGGCCGGCTCGACCATCGGCCGGCGCAGAGCCCGCGTGACGATCCGTTATCAGGGATGAGTGACAATGATCATCCCGATGGACTGCGGTGAACCCGTCCGGCCGGTCGAGATCCGTCCCGGCATGACCGTTGGGGCGCTCGTGGACGCGCTCGGCCGGGCCGGCGCCTACAACGGCGGTGCCCTCGCGAGGGGCGTCGACCTCTGGGAGCGCATGCTCGCCGACCCCGACGCGGTCCGGTTCTTCGGCCTCGCCGGTGCCATGGTGCCCGGCGGCATGGGCCGCATCGTCGAGGATCTCCTCGAGCGCGGGTATATCGACGTGCTCGTCTCGACCGGGGCGAACCTGACCCACGACATCATCGAGGCGATCGGGTGCTCCCACTTCCGCGGGACGGCCGACTGCTCCGATGTCGCGCTCCGGCAGGACGAGATCAACCGCATCTACGACGTCTTCCTCCCGAGCGCCGCGTTCGTCCGGTTCGAGGAGTTCATGCAGGAGGCCCTCGGAGCCCTCCCCGGCGGCGCCGTTCTCTCGATCCAGGAACTTCTCGCCCACCTGGGCTCGCGGCTCGACACGGGTATCCTTGCGACCGCCGCGCGGAAGGGGGTTCCCGTGTACTGCCCGGCGATCCAGGACTCGATGATCGGCCTCCAGTACTGGCTCTTCGCGCAGACCAGCCGGGTGACGATCGACGCGTTCCGCGACGTCCCTGGACTGCTCGACCGCTGCTTTACCGCGGAGAGGGCCGGCGCGGTACTCGTCGGGGGCGGGGTGCCCAAGAACTACATCCTCCAGTCGATGCTGATGACGGAGAACGGCTTCGCCTACGCGGTCCAGCTGACCGGCGACCGGCCCGACCTCGGGGGGCTCTCGGGCGCGACCCTCGACGAGGCGCGTTCCTGGGGCAAGCTCGCCGAGGGGGCCGAGGCCGTGACCGTCTACGGCGACGCGACGATCACCCTCCCGCTCATGACCGCCGCCCTGCTGGAGCGGATGGAGGGGCGGCATGGCTGAGCTGATCCTCGCGCTCGACGTGGTCGACCCGCTCGAGGCGCTTGAGATCGCCGAGACCTGCGCCCCGTACCTGGACCGGATCAAGCTCGGCTACCCGCTGATCCTCCGCGCGGGGCTCGGCATCGTCGAGGACCTCGTGGCGCTCGATCTCCCCCTGATCGCCGACTTCAAGGTTGCGGACATCCCGAATACGAACCGCCTGATCGCCGAGCAGGTCTTTACCAGCGGATTCGACGCGCTGATCTGCCAGGGATTTGTCGGGCGCGACGCGGTCCAGGCCTGCGTGGACGCTGCCCGGGCTTACGGCGGCGAGTGCTACGTCGTGACCGAGATGAGCCATCCCGGCGCGACCCAGTTCTTCTCGCCCGGGATCGCCGAGCGGCTGGCCGTGCTCGCCGTCGAGTGCCGGGCCGACGGGATCATCGCGCCGGGGACGAGGCCCGAGCGGATCCGGGCGCTCCGGCCGATTGTCCGGCAGCGGAAGATCCTTGCCCCGGGCATCGGGACGCAGGGCGGCGACCTGGCGCGGGTCGCGCCACTGGTGGACGGCGTGATCGTGGGCCGGACCATCTACGAGGCCAGGGACCCGGCCACCGTCGCTGCCGAGATCGCGACCTCCCTCGTGGCGCGGGGGAGCCCGTAGCCGCGGCCGATGATGAGCACTCATCCTGATCGGCGATGAGCCCTATGAGTCCCTGAGGCCGTGCGGTGGCGCACTCCGCCGCCGACACCTTTACGTCCGGGATCCCCTATTCTGTACGCATGGACTGGACCCCGGCGCAGCGCGCCCTCGCCGAAAAGTACCGGCATCCCGAGGATATTCCGGTCGAGGAGCGGCGCTACAAGTGCCACACGTGCCACCTGATCGTGGACTCCGTTCCCTGCCCGAACTGCGGCGAGGCCCATCTCCCGGTCATGTGCCCGCTCGACCACTGCCACTGCTCTCACGAGATCGTGACCGGGATCGAGTACTGCCCGCTCTGCGGGGTCGCCGTCTGCCCCGAGTGTGGCTCGCACGACGTGGTCCAGATCTCGCGGGTGACCGGGTACCTGCAGGATATCTCAGGCTGGAACGCCGGCAAGCAGCAGGAGCTCAAGGACCGGGTGCGCTACACGGTCTCATGAGGTATTACACGAGGGAGGGAGCGCTCCTCCTTCGCGGAGTCACGTATGCGGTGGGAACGGGTCTCCCGTGGGGCGGGCACGCGTGTACGGCCGTCCTCCTCGCGCCCGCGTCGGCCACCTGCCCGGCCATGCCAGGCGTCGAGATCGCTGCGGCGCGAAACGGGCTCGACCCGCATTCGAGCTGCGGGCTCGTCGCCGGCGCCGACGTGACCGGGACGGTCGTCGCGCAGTACGACCGCTCCATGGCCTTCGCGCTCGCCGATGGTGACACGGTCTCGCTGATCGTCTGGACTCCCGTGCGGGTGGGCGCGGACGATGCGGAGTCGCTGATCGAGGCCATCGTCGCCGCCTGCCCTGGTCCCCTGGCAGGGTGCATCCTCGCCTCCGACGGCGACGGGGGCGAGATCCGCACCGTGCCGCTCGTGGAGTCGGCCGTCGCGGCCGTCGCGGCCGCTCTTGCCCGGCGCGGCGCCGGCAGCGGGGGCCCGTCGTTCCTGATCTACAGCCGGTTCGGTGGAGGGCACTGGGTCGCCTGGTCGGCCGAGGGGTGCCCGTACTACCCCTGCCACCACCTCGCCGGCCAGCGCTGCGACTTCTGCTACTGTCCGCTCTACCCCTGCGGCGACCCTGCGCTCGGCGAGGAGGTCGCCTCCTCCACCGTCGGGGCCGTCTGGAACTGCAGCGCCTGCACGCTCCTGCATGAACCTGCGGTCGCCGATCACCTGCGCAGGAACCCGATGGCCTCCCTGGCCGAGTTGAAAAGAGTGGCCGACCGCGCCTAGGCGGTCGAGGCCTCGATCCCGAGGGCCGAGAGCATCTCGCCGAGGGGCACGCCGTGAGCCGCCGCGGCCTGCTTGATCGTCTCACCGTTCGCGATCGCGCAGCCGACGCAGCCCATGCCGAACTTGAAGAGAACCTGGGCGGCCTCGGGCTTCGCCTGGAGCAGATCGTAGATGGTGCTGTCTGCCGTGAGAGCCATTACCTATCATAGGGGCCATGCCGGTTTATGTTTGTTGTGCTCGGAGCACTTTCACACCGCGATCGCCTGTTTATATACGCTCCGGGGTCCTATTATATAGTGGAGATGTAGGTATGGATCTCTCCATAGTCGCAGAAAGAATCTCCCAGAAGATCCTTGCAAAGGGAAAGAACGTCGACCAGAACGAGATCGAGGCGAAGCTCCGCCTGCTCGTTGACGAGTTCGGGGTCCAGCCGGCCGAGGCCGAGCGGACCGTGATCAGCGAGCTCGGACGCGAGTACCAGGTGCAGGGCCTTGCCGGCGCGGTCGAGTCGGACCGCCACGAGATCGCCGAGCTCGTCCCTGACGAGTGGGTGACGATCGAGGGCAAGGTCGTGGGACTCTCGGCGCCGAACAGCCCGTCGATCGCCCAGACCGGGATCATCGCCGACGCATCGGGAGCGATACGGTTCGTCGTCTGGGCGAAGGCCGGGGCGCCACGTCTCGAGCAGGGCTGCTGGTACCGGATCGAGTCGGCCGTGGTCGACAGCTTCCGCAACGCCCGGAACCTCAAGGTCCACTCGGGCACGACCGTAACTCCGATCGAGACCGACCGACCCCTCCTGCCCTCCGTGGTGAACGTGGCCGAGCTCCGGCCTGGCGTCGCCTCGGTACGCGTCAAGATGGTACAGGAGTGGGAGGCCCGCTCCGACCGGATCCTGCAGACCGGCCTCGTCGGGGATCCGACCGGCACGGTCAAGTTCACGATCTGGAAGGAGGAGGGCAAGGAGCCGCTCGTGCTCGACACGGTCTATGACGTCTACTACGCGACCGTCGACGAGTACAACGGCCGGCTCTCACTCGTGCTCAACTCCGGGACGGTGATCGCGGACGAGGAGGCCGAACTCGAGGTAGGGGCCGGAGGACAGACCTTCGTGGGCGCGATCGTCCACGTCGGCCAGGGATCGGGACTGGTCAAGCGCTGCCCGGTCGAGGGGTGCAACCGCGTCCTCTCGCGGCAGAACTACTGCCCGATCCACGAGATGCAGCCCGACTTCAAGTACGACCTCCGTATCAAGGCCGTGCTCGACGACGGCGTACGACCGAAGAACATCCTGATGCAGCGCGAGACGACCGAGGAGGCGGCGGGCCTCACGCTCGACGAGGCCGTCGAGGTCGCGGAGAACAGCCCGCTCGGCATGGACGAGGTCTTCCTCCGTGTCCAGTCGGCCGTGATGGGCCGGTACCTCGACTGCCGTGGGCGCGAGATGGACACGACCGTTCTCGTGACCGGGGTCGAGCGGCACCTGTACGACCCCGGGGTTCTGGCTGCCCTGATCGATCGCGCAGGGGGTGAGGCGTGATGCGGGGCGAGAACCAGATGACCTTCGGCGGCCGGCGCGAGGGGCGCTTCGAGCGCGAGCCGGCCCGGCGGGTCTTCGCGGCCGAGCTCCGCGAGGCCCGGCACCAGTTCAAGGAGGGGACCGAGGAGAAGAGCCCGACCTATGTGCTGCTGCCGACGGGGCAGCGGTGCAACCGGGTCTTCGTGGTCGGCTCCATGACTGAGAAGATGCGGCAGGGCGAGCAGAATATCTTCTACCGGGCCCGGGTCGTCGACCCGACGGGCACGACCTTCGTGACTGCCGGCAACTATCAGCCCGAGGCGATGCAGCAGATCGCCCGGGTCGAGCCGCCGGCGTTCGTCGCGGTCGTCGGCAAGCCGAACGTCTTCGAGGCGCCCGACGGTGGCGGGGTCTATGTCTCGCTCCGGGCCGAATCCGTGACCGTGGTCGACCGCGAGACCCGGGACCTCTGGGTTCTGGACGCGGCAACGGCGACGCTCGACCGGATCGACGCCTACGGGACCAGCGAGGACTCGAAGAAGGCCGCGGAGGTGTACCGGATCGACCCGGTGCTCTACCGCAGGACCGTCGCCGACGCCCTCGCGCAGATGCACCTCTGATCCCTTTTTTACTCCGCGGCTCGATACCCCCGGTACATGCGCCGGACGGCCTGGCTCCTGCTCCTCGTGGCCGCGCTCGCCGTGATCCTGCCCCAGCTCGCGGTCCCGCTCCTGCTGCCGCCCGGCACGGTCCAGGTGCCCGTCACGGCCTCGCTTAACGAGCCGACCATCTGGCCGTACGCGTTCGGCGCGGGGGTCTGCCACCAGCGCCCGGACCGCTCGTTCGTGCTGGCCGGGAACCAGCTCCCGGTCTGCGAACGCTGTCTCGCGATCGAGCTCGGGATGGCCGCCGCGTTCGCGGCGGCCGTGGTCGTCGCTCCGCGCGGCTCGTTCGTCGCATCCCTCTCGTCGTTCCTGCCCGGACGGCTCCGGTCGGCCGTGGGGGTGCTCGCCGTGGGCCTCGTCCTCGTGCTCCCGATGGTGGTCGACGGCGCGCTCCAGCTCGTGACGGCCTACGTCTCCGCCACGCCGCAGCGGGTCACGACAGGTCTCCTCTACGGCATCGGCCAGGCGGGGGTCGTCATCGGGTGTGTCGCCTGGCTCTCCGTGCGCCTGAACGAAAGCCTGATACCGTCCCGTCGCCGATGAACGCCCATGCAATCGGCGGTGGTCCTGGTCCAGGGCGACGCGGCGGACCACGATCTGCCCGGGCACCCCGAGTCCCAGGCCCGGCTCGAGGCCGTGCTGACCGGGGTACCGCCGGCGCTCATGGTCTCCGGACCGGGCTCGCCGGCCTCACCCGGTGACCTGGCCCGCGTACACGCACCCGCGTACGTCGCCGCGATCCGGGACCGGTGCGCGGCCCTCTCCGGTATCGGCCACCTCGACGGCGATACCTACATCACTCCCCGGTCGTATGACGTGGCCCGCTCGGCAGCGGGGCTCGCGCTCGAGGCCGCGCGGCTCGCGCGGACCGGGACAGCCTCGTTCGCACTGGTCCGGCCTCCCGGCCACCACGCGGAGCGGACGCACGCGATGGGCTTCTGCCTCTTCAACAACGTCGCCGTCGCCGCTGCCGTGGTCCTGGACTCGGTCCAGCGTGTCGCGATCGTCGACTGGGATGTCCACCACGGGAACGGGACGCAGTCCGCGTTCTACGGCACGGACCGCGTCCTCTACTGCTCGGTCCACCGCCGGTTCCATTTTCCCGGCTCGGGCTGGTACGACGAACGGGGCGTGGGCGAGGGGACCGGGTACACCTTGAACGCCCCGCTCGCGGCCGGCAGCACGGGCGCCGACTACCAGTATATCTTCGAGACGGTCTTCGGCCCGGCACTCGTCACTTTCGCACCGGACCTGGTCCTCATCTCTGCCGGCCAGGACCCCCTCGCGGGCGACCCCCTCGGTGGCATGGCCCTGGTGCCGTCCGACTTCGGCGCGATGGCGCGGCTCGTCCTCGAGGCATCGAGCAGGGCGCCAGCGCTCGTCCTCGAGGGCGGATACGGCCCGCGGCACGGCGATGCCGTCCGTTCGATCATCGCCGCGCTCGGGGGCGACGAGGCCCGCTTCGCACAGGGAGAGCCGCAGCGTATCACGAGGCACATCGCCGAGTTCCTCGTCGCGGGCTCGCCCCTCCTGGAGGGACGTTAACTCCGAACCACGAGCGCGAACGCAAGCACGACCGTCGAGAAAAGGATCAGGAAGAGAACGAGCAGGAGCGAGCGCGGCGGCACGCGTACGCCGTGCACCGACGCCCGTGCGCACGCTCGAAGAAAACGGGAGTAGGCCTGCAGCGTGACCGTGCCGGCACCGGCGAGCAGGAGCAGGCTGATCGCCAGCACCTCGACCGACGGCTCGCGCTCGTAGATGAACCGTGCAACCGCGAGGGCAGTGACCTGCAAGGTCAGGGCGGTCCTGAGCCAGGCACCGAATGTCCGCTCTTCCGCCAGATACGTCAGTTCGGCCTGACCGTTGCCGGGCAGGGGAGAGCCGGTGGGCATCGCCATGATGACGGACAGATACGGTCATCTGTCCCCATGTATCGCTTCTTGACTCGATGTGGCAGAAGAACTAAATAGACAGGGCGCCATCTCAGCAGATGTGACCCCGGTCGAAATACCGGGAAACGGAGGTAAAAACCATGTTTGGCGGAGATCTGCTCTGGTTGGCCATCGTCTTCTTCATCCTCGCGATCGTTGCGGCCGTTCTCGGCGCCGGGCGCGTGGCGGGGCTCTCGATGGATATCGCGAAGTGGCTCGTGATCATCTTCATTGTCCTGGCCATCATCGCGTTGTTGCTCTAGCGGACGGAGCCCTCCTGGCGCCCCGTCATGGCCGTTCCCCTCGTCTCTTTTATCTTGTGGTCGCAAGAACGACCGCGAGCCCGGCGCACGTAGCGAGCAGGGCGGTCACGTGGAGCGCACAGGCGTGAGTCGCACCGGATCTCTCCGAAGGGGGGCGGACAGCCGCGCTCACGGCGGAGGCGAACGGCAGGAGCGACAGGGCCAGCCCGGCGAGGGCGAACGCCGGGGTGACGGTACCGGAAGCGGTGACGAAGGCCCAGGCGATGACAGAGCCGCCAGCGGCGAGTGCCATGCCCCGGCTCGCGGCGTTCCGGCCATGCCTGACGGTGAAGTTCTTCCGGCCGGCTGCCACGTCCGCTTCGAGGTCCGGCAGCTCCACGGCGAGGATGAACGAGAACCCGAGAAGGAGGAGCGGAAGGGCGAGCGGCACGAAGGCGGCGTCGAGGTGCCCCGCCGCGGCTGCGTAGCCGAAGCCGGGCATCAAAACGAACGCGAATGCGGTCGAGACCTCGCCGATGCCTCGCGCCGAGAACCGCAGGGGCGGGGCCGAATAGGCCCACCCGAGGGCGAGCCCCGTCAGGACGATCCCGGCGAACCACGGGTTCGGCCCGAAGGCGAGCCAGTACGCCCAGGTGAGAAGCAGTGAGAGTGCCGAAAGGCCGAGAGCGAGGGCGACCGCCGTCCGCGCAAGGTCCGGGTCCTGCTGGAGCACCCCCGATCCCCCCGAAAAGGGCGTCGGAGAGCCATGGCGATCATCCTCGCGATCGAAGTAGTCGTTCACGACGTTGATGGCGAGATGACCGGTGACCATGCAGAGGTACCCGGCCGTGAGCGCAGCCAGGGACGGTGCGGCCCCGAGTGCCGAGGCATAGAGCGCCCCGACGACGAAGAGGACCATGCCGATGCCGGCAAAATGCGGCCGGAGCAGCCGAACGAGGGCGGCGGGATACATTGAACCGCACGGGATGACAACCTCGAACGAGATGAAGGTTGCCGTCGTCGATCACGATCCGACCGAGCCTGCCGGCATGTTCGGCGAACGGCTGGCGAGCCGTGCCGTGACGGCAGGGACGGTCAGGCTCGACGAGACGAACGAGCTCCCTCCCTGGGCAGGCGACACGGCGCTCGTCCTGGCAGGCGGGCCCATGTCCGTGAACGACGAGAGCGAGTATCCGTGGCTGAAAGAGGAGAAGGCGCTGATCCGGGACGCTGTCGCGAGCCGCCGGCCTGTCCTCGGGATCTGCTTGGGTGCCCAGCTGATCGCGTCGGCGCTCGGTGCCCGGGTCGATCTGTCCGTCCGGGAGACAGGCTGGAAGACGCTCTCGGGCTTGCCGGACAACCCGCTCTTTCCGAGGACGTTCCCGGCCTTTCAGTTCCACGGCGAGACCTTCGACCTGCCCGAAGGCGCAAACCTGCTCGCGACATCCGGGGCCGTCCTGCATCAGGCCTTCGCGTACGGATCCGCACTCGGCCATCAGTTCCACATCGAGGCGACGTCGCCGATGATCGCGGCCTGGACCGCCGACATCCGTGTGCCACCGAGACCGAACGGCATACTGGTGAGGCTCGACGCCTCTGCGAAGACGTGCTCGATTACGTCCTCCGCGCGTAGGCCGTCGGTTCGCGCTCGAACCGGCCGTAGATCCGCCGCACGCGGCGCGCGACCGTCTTCCAGCCCTCCTTGCGAAGCACGGGGCCGTCGCGGAGCTTGATGTGGGAGATCCTGACCTTCCTCCCGCCGAAGGTATAGACCTCACCGACCACGAAGACCTGCTCACCGTCCGCACGCTGGTGGAGCGGGATCGTCTCGCGGCCCCGATGGACCGAGATCGGGACCACCACGTCCTCGACCACGCGCGTCCAGAGGGTCACGATCCCGTCCGCACGCGCCCGGGGAACACGCCCGCCGCCGGGCACCTCGATCGAGCTGATCTCGACACCCGCCGCCTCGTCGCCCGCCCCCTCCGCCACGTAGAGATCGCCGAGCTCGACCACATCGTCCGGCATCAGCTCGATAGTGCCCGGCACGGACTCGGTCCCGGCCGAGACGATCGCGCGGACCCGCAGGGGCTCCGGTGGCGCCGCGCGGGCCACGTGGTGGACGTTGCCGCAGGCCGTGCACCTGACGAGGAGGTCGTGCGACTCGCGTAGGACCTCCTGGTCGGTTTCGGCCCCGCACCAGGGACAGCGCAGGTTCAGTTCCATGGACTGACGATTGGGAGGAGGCGACAGTTAAACCTGCGGGTCGCCCGTTCAGATGAGGTTGCCGCGCCAGAAGACGATGATGCCGAGCGCGCAGAGAATCGCGGTGAACCCGACCACCAGCACGAACGCGTTGTCCGCCGTCTGGAGGGGCAGGTCCACGTTCATCCCGTAGAACGACGCGACGAGTGTCGGGATCATCAGAATGATCGTGATCGTGGTCAACGTCTTGACCACGGTGTTCAGATTGTTCGAGATGAGCGAGGCGAAGGCGCCCATCATGTTCGAGAGGATGTTCGAGTAGATCTTGGCCATCTCCATGGCCTGCTTGTTCTCGATGATCACCTCGTCGAGCAGGTCCTGTTCGTCCGGGTCCATGCGCGAATAGCTTGCGTTGTGGAACTTCTCCATCATGAACGCGTTCGACCGGAGCGAGGTCGAGATGAAGACCAGGCACTGTTCGAGGTTCAGGAGGCGGATCAGCTGCTCGTTCCGGGCCGACCGGTGGAGTTCGCGCTCGACGTTGTTCGAGACCCGGTTGATGTCACGGAGGTACCGGAGAAAGAGGAGCGTGGCCCGGAGGAAGAGCTGGAGGACGAAGCGCGTCCGCGCCTCGGTCGAGAAGTTACGGACCCGGCCCTGCTTGAAGTCGCCGATCACCTCGGCATCGAGTGCCGTGACCGTGAAGACCAGGTCGCTGGCGAGGATGATACCGATGGGGAGCGTCGTGACCGGGATGTCGTCGGTCCAGGAGTCCAGGTGAGGAACCCGCACGACGATCAGGCGGGCCCCGTCCTCGGTTTCGAGGCGGGCCCGCTCCTCGGGGTCGAGGGGGTCTGTCAGGAAGTCGAGCGGGATCGCGAACCGTTCCACGAGCAGGGCCAGTTCCTGGTTGCTCGGGTTCGAGACGTGCACCCAGGAGCCGGCGACGAAGTCGTCGACGGTCAGGAGCCCCTCGCTCGTGGACTTGTAGATCGTGATCATGTTCGGACCTCCTTCCCGGGCTCGATTCGCCTGCCGGTGTTCTCACCTCGAATTCCGTCGGCACGGACCCTGGGAGACCCGATCCATCATAGCCCCGGATAAAAGGGAGGAATCGGAAAATGCAGGGACCTGAGGACGTTTATTCAGAAAAGAGTTCGCCGTCTTCGGTAAAAGGGCTTTGGATCCGCTCTAGAGGGGGAGTCGTTCCTGAAGGGTCGCCGGCCTGATATGGAGATGTTCGACGGCTGCCGGCCCGACCCGATCGAGGAGATCCGAGGGAGCGTAGACCCCCAGTCGCCACTGTCCGCGACGGGTCTCGTTGAGGGTCCGGAGCATCGGCGACCGCTCCTCGAGCGGGAGCGTGCCTGCGTCGCTATGGATTCGGACCTCCATGGAGAGGTCCCGCGGGAACGGGGGCGCGTCCACGATCACCTGCTCTGGCCGGACGCCCGCCAGTTCGGCGATCTCCCTGGCGGCTCCGAGGGCCCTGATCGTCCCGGAGGCGGCCTGCAGGGCGGCCCAGTTGACCTGTTCGCGCCCGACGTAGACGGCACGTTTGTAGAGCCGCCGGGTCACGATCCGGCGGGCCAGCGCGCGCGTCTCCGGTTGTGGGGAGGCGAGGAGGGCCTGCATGCACCCCCCGTCATCGTTCGTCAGGAGGAGCGCGGCCTGCTCCCGACCCACGGCGGCGAGGTGGAGGTGGAAGGCGAGCGAGAACATCCCCTCCGCGATACGCGCGACGTGATGAAAGTAGACCGACGGGCGCATGAGCGTCCGCGCGATGAGGAGGGACTCAGCCGCCGCGATCCCGCCCTCGTCGATGGCAAGGCCATGGCCGACCAGGCGCACGGAGCGTATCAGCCGCTCGGAGTCGACGGTGCCGTACGGCACGCCCGTGTAGTGGGCGTCGCGGCGGAGGTAATCCATCCGGTCCACGTCGAGCTCGCCGTGGATGATACCAGCGAGCGGGTGGTCGCCCGCCACGAGCCGGCAGACCTCGACGGGGTCGACACCTGCCTCGTCCAGGAGCCGGGCCGCGCCCGAGGCCTCGACGAGCTCCCGGATCTCCTGGTGACCGCGACCGAGCAGGGAGAAGAGGAACGGCTCGGTGGCGTGGCTGTACGGGCCGTGCCCGACGTCGTGAAGGAGCGCGGCGGCGGTGACCGTCCTGGCCGTGCCGGGGTCGAGCCCGAGGTGGGCGCAGAGGCGGCGGGCCAGGTGCATCGAGCCGAGGGAGTGCTCGAAGCGGGTGTGGTTCGCGCCGAGGTAGACGAGGTAGGCGAAGCCGAGCTGCCGGATCTGGCGGAGGCGCTGGAGCAGGGGTGCGTCGACCAGCGGGAGCAGCGCGGGCTCGACCTGGATGTACCCGTGGACCGGGTCCTGCATCGACTTCCCCCCGGGCGCCATCGGGATCAGCTTAACCGTCCCTGCATATAAGCGATCAGGGATGATCGCCGTTCTCTCGGGGGGCACGGGGACCCCCAAGCTCCTGCGGGGCCTTCGCCGCCACCTCCCCGACACGGATCTCGCCGTGGTCGTGAACACGGGCGAGGACTGCTGGGTCACGGGCGGCCACCTCTCGCCCGACGTGGACACGGTCCTCTACCTCTGCGCAGGGCTATTGAACGAGGAGACCTGGTGGGGCATTACGCGCGACACGTTTGCGTGCCACGAAGCGCTCGGATCGCTCGGCGAGGAGGAGGTGGTCCGGATCGGCGACCGCGACCGCGCGACCCAGCTCCTCCGCGGCGAGCTGCTGCGACGCGGGTCGACCCTCACGGACGCGACCCGCCGCATCGCCGACGGCCTCGGTGTCGCCGTCCGGGTGCTGCCGATGGCCGACCATCCCTACGCGACCCATGTACTCGTCGACGGAGGGCGGCTCCACTTCCAGGAGTGGTGGGTCCGTCGCTGCGGGAATATCGAACCGCGCGGGATCGCCTGGGAACCTGCCGTGCCGCCGCCCGCGACGGGCGAGGTGCTCTCGGCGCTCGGCGAGGCCGACGCCGTCGTGATCGGGCCGTCCAACCCGGTCACGTCGATCGGCCCGATCCTCGCGTGCGGCGGCGTGCGGGAAGCCCTTCGCACCGCGTTCGTGATCGCCGTCTCTCCGTTCGTCGGCGACGCGCCCGTGAGCGGGCCCGCCGGAGCGCTCATGACCGCGTGCGGCCTCGAGCCCACGTCACGCGGGGTCCACGATCTCTATGCCGGGATCTGCGACGTCTTCATACAGGATGTCCGTGACCCGGTCACGGTCCCGGGCGCCGTTCGGGCCGACACGCTCATGACCGACGCCGCGAAGAGTGAGTCGCTCGCCGGGGTCGTCCTCGACCTCGCCCGCCGCTAGCCCTTCCGGAGCCGCTTCTCGATCGCGAAGCGGCCGCGGCCAAACTCGGCGCAGAGGCGGGCGACCGCCTCGCCCCTGGTGAGCCCGTCGCCGCGGTACCGGGCGTACCCGTCACGAACCGCCGCCTGCTCGTCGCCGGTCCAGGCGCGCCCGCGGTTCGGGACATGCGCGGGGACCGGGCGGCGCAGGGTGGCGAGGCGCTCGCCCGGGACGAGCGCCGCGAGCTCGGGGACACGGGCCGCGAAGATCCTGGCAGAGACCTCGAACCCGGCGAACCGGCGGTTCAGCCCGATCGCGGCTCGCGCCGTGGAGCCACCGCCGAGGAAGAGATCGCAGACGAGGTCGCCCTCGCTCGAGGCGTACTGTACGATCTTCTCGATGAGGGCCAGCGGGAGTTCGTTCCGGTTCTTGGCGCGGCCCGGCTTGTACTCGCGGCCGAGGACCCAGACGTCCTCGCGGTCCAGGTAGTTGAGCGAGCCCCCGCCCGTCCCCCGCTCGTCGGCGCCGTACCGTGCCTCGAGGTGGAAGGTCCGACGCCCGCCCGGTTTCGCCCAGTAGAGCACGTGGTAGTGGCTCGAGACGAACTTTCGCGTGGTCCAGACGCCGAAGGGATACTTCCAGACGATGTGGTTGACCTCGACGAGCCCGGCCGCGCGGAGCGCGCCCAGGACCTCGTACAGGTGAGTATATCCCGAGACAGCGAAGAGGGCGCCGCCCGGTCGGAGCACGCGCGCGGCCTCGGCGGTCCAGGCGCGGGTGAAGGCCGCGTACTCGGATCGTGGGATCTCGACGTAGCCGTCGACGACGTGCGATTCGTCCCGGTTGTAGTGGCGGTCGAGCCGGTCGCCGCCGATCCCATACGGAGGGTCGGTCACGACCAGGTCCACCGATCCGTCGGCGAGGAACCGGCGGGCACCCTCGACGCAGTCGGCGTTGACGAAGAGGTTGCCGTTGTGGGACACCGCCTCCATGCCCACCATCGGTGAAGTGTGGGCGCGGCAAGGCATTCAAGCATGCGAAACCATGATGTGGCCTGGCGGTGAGAGAGGCGTCCATGGCCCGCATCTCGCCCCTTCTTGTCGCTGCGGTGCTCGTGGTGGTCGTGGTCTGGGCCCTGGACGTCCAGGCCCACTTTCCACGGGCCGCGGACGGGGACGCAGGCGGGCCCGGTGAGATCAACGGCACGGCCCTCGACCCGGCATCGGCCTACCGCGAGAACTCGATCCGTGGCCCGCCCTCAGTCGATATCGCCGCGTACCGGCTCACGGTCGGCGGCGCCGTCGCCGCCCCCCGGAACTACACGTACGGCGAGGCCCTCGGCGGTTTTTCCCGCGAGAGCCGGGTCGTCACCCTCAGCTGCGTCGAGGGCTGGGATGCGACCTCGCTCTTCGAGGGGATCGCCGTGATCGACCTGCTCGAGGCCTCCGGGCTCTCCCCGGGCGCGACGACCGTCATCTTTACGGCGCTCGATGGGTACACGACCTCGCTTCCCCTCGATGCGGTTCGCGATCACCGGCTCCTGCTCGCGTACGGGTTCAACAACCAGACCCTGCCGCGCTCGCTCGGGTACCCGTTCATCCTCGTGGCCGAGAACCGGTGGGGATACAAGTGGTGCCGGTGGGTGACCGGGATCGAGGCGTCGACCGATACAGCGTACCGGGGTTACTGGGAACGGCGCGGGTACTCGAACGAGGGCGACCTGAACCGGTCGTTCCTGGGGCGATGAGGCCGCGCCGGGCGCTCGCGCTCGCCCTGCTCGTGGTCTCGGCCCTCTTCCTCCTCTCGGGTTTCGGGATCACCCATCACACGATCGTCGGGCCGCTCACCCTCGGGCTTCTCGACAAGCCGACGGCCCAGCTCGTACATACGCTTCTCTGGGGGCCGTTCGCGGTGCTCCTCCTCCTGCACTGCTGGCCGAGGCGCTGAAAAGGGGGTTACTGCCAGGACTCGAGGTCCTTCAGGAGGTCGTCACAGGACGAGACGAGGCGCGCGCACGCGTTCCTGATCGCGTCCACGGGGGCCCGGCCCTCGCGCGTCGTCACGAGCAGCTCGGGGTCGGCGAACTGGTACTTTATCACGTACTTCGCCACGTCGACGCCCGGGTCGAGCAGCAGCTCCTCGACGAGGGCGTTCATGAACGTGTGCCCCTCGCCCGCGACCACGAGCCGCGCTTTTTCCGGCTCGAGTTCGAGGACCTTGAGATCCATGTCTCCAGCTTTGGGAGGACGGGGGGTTTAATAGTATGGATACCCCCGCGGGACCTTACAGGCGGGGCCGGCCGGTCCGGTCCGGGCCGGGCGACGGCTCCGGGCGGTGGTCGCCGAGGACGAACGTCTCCCCGTCCCGCCCGAGGTGGGGGAGGTCCCACGGCACCAGGTGGGCGAGGTGGACCAACCGGAACTCCGCCGGCTCGAGCCGGGCGGCGAGCGCGAGCGCCTCGTCGTAGGTCATGTGCTTGCTGATCCGGTACCCGGCAGGCGCGATCGCGTCGAGCAGGAGGAGGTCGGCCCCGCGGAGGAGGTCGAACGAGGCCGCAGGAATATCGGCGCGGGTGTCGGCCGTGTAGGCGAGCACGGCCCCGTCGGCCTCGACCCGGAGGCCGTAGGTCGGCTGCGGCGGGTGGTTCACCGGGACGAGCGTGACCCGGGCGCCGCAGAGGTCGAACGGCTCGAGCGGCGCGTGAGCGTGCTGTGCGAAGCGAAGGAACGAGAAGACGGGGGCGCAGTACGCCAGGACCTCGGGAGCCGCATGGACCGGCGGTGGCTCCTGGACCCGGTAGAACTCGCCGAAGCCCATGAAGTGGTCGTAGTGGCCGTGTGTCCAGACCACGGCGTCGATCACGGGCGAACACGCGTCGAGGAGCTGGCGCCTGAGGTCGGGGCCGGTATCCACCAGGAGCCGCCGCCCCCCGATCGTCAGCAGCAGCGAGGTCCGGAGGCGCTCACGGCCCGCCTCGCGGGCCGCGCCGCACTGCTGGCACGGGCACCCGACCTTCGGCGTCCCGACCGCGTCGCCCGTGCCCAGGAGCCGGACCTCCATCCTACACCCAGGACCGGTCCTTGATGACGTTCCGCTTGAGCACCATGTTGACGCCCTTCTCGATGTCGGACTGCAGGATCTCGGTCCGGCTCTCCATCAGGGCCGAGAGGACGCCCTCCTTGACGATCATCCGCAGGTCGGCCCCCGTGAACCCCTCGGTCTCGTCCGCGAGACGCCCGAGGTCGGCCATCGTATCGAGCCCGGTCGTCAGTTTTCCCAGGATATCGAGCCGCATCGGCCGGTCCGGCAGGGCGAACTCGACCACCTCGTCGAACCGGCGCCAGGCCGCCTCGTCCAGCAGGCGGGGATGGTTCGTCGCGGCGATCAGTACGACACTGGACCGGATCAGGCTGACCTGGTCGATATTCTTGAGGAGCGCGTTCACGGCCCGTTTCATCGCCCCGTGGTCGTCCGAGACCCGGCTCTTGGCGACGAAGTCGAACTCGTCGATGAAGAGGATCGCGGGAGCCAGCCGATGGGCGAACTCGAAGACGCGGTCGATGTTCTTCGAGGTCTCGCCGAGGTACTGGCTCGTGATCATCGAGAGCCGGACCTCGACGATCGGCATGCCGAGCACGTTCGACATGGCGAGCGCGAGCGAGGTCTTGCCCGTGCCGGGCGGGCCGACGAAGAGGAACTTGCCGATCTCGGCGATATCGTGGGAGCGCAGGTAGGCAAGGTTGGCCAGCGCGGTCCTGAGCTTCTCGATCGCCTCGTGCTGCTCGGGGGTCAGCACGAGATCGTCGATCCGTTTCCGGATCTCCTCGGGGGCCGAGACGATGCAGAGCTCGAGCGCAGAGCGCATGCGTTCGTCCTCGGCGAGCAGCGCCGAGACCCTGCGATCGAGATAGGCCTTGGTCTCCTCGTACTTCGGGTTCCGCATCAGCGAATCGGCGTAGCTGATCCCCTCGATCGGCTCGGTCCGCTCGTAGTACCAGGCCAGGACCGGGTTGTCGCGGACCAGCCGCGCCCCGCCACGCCTCGCGAACCACCGGGCGGCCTCGGGCAGCGCGGTCACGCGAAGACGCTGGCCGAACTCCTCGTAGCTGACGAAGGGGTTCTTCTTGAGCCGCGCCGCGGCGTCGGCGATGCCGAGCACCTTGCGGACCATCGCCTCCGAGACCGCGACGGGGCGCTTGGCCTCGCTCGCGCCGGCCACGCCGAAGACCTCGCGCGCGTGCGGGGGCAGGTCGTTCAGGTCCAGGGTGGGGTGCGTGTTGTAGACCTCGGCGGTCAGGATCACCTCGACGAGCCGCAGGACGTCGTCGTCGGCTGCCTCCACGGTCTGGCCCGCGGCGGGGGCGGCACTGGCTGTGTCGGCGGACATGGCTGAGTAACCAGTTCTATCTCGCATGGCGATCGATAAGCATATCCGTCACGCAGTCGTGACCAGGCACCCGTCATCGAGGACGATGATCGTGTGCTCGGCCTGGGCCACGAACGATCCCGGGACATCGTGGAGGACCGGGTAGGTCCGGAAGACCCCCTGCCGGACCAGGGCGGCCAGCGCGATCTCACGCCTGGGCAGGTCGAGCCAGCGGCGCGAGAACGGCATCCCCTGCCGCTCGCTCACGAGCTCGAGGGCCTGGCGGGCCGCGGGCAGCCGGACCGGCCGCGTTCCGACCTGGCCGTAGATCTCGGCCCGCGCGGCCTCGCTGACAAGCCCCGATCCGGTCGAGGCGAACGGTTCTATGGCGACGGCCTGCCCCTCGGCAAGTACGGCGCCGCCGGAATGGCCGACGTTGGGTATCGACGGCGGGCCGTGGAGTACGTACCGGTCGAGCCCGTGGCCCGTGAGGTTGGCGATGGGACGATAGCCACGTCCCTCGATCGCCGCCTGGATCGCGGCGCCGAGCTCGCCCGCGGCGACGCCGGGACGGGCGAGGGCGATCGCGGCATCGAGCGCGGAGCGGGCGGCCTCGACGAGCTCCCCGTGGTCCCCGAGGTCGATGGTGACGGCCGTGTCGGCGACATAGCCGTCGAGGTGGACGCCGAGGTCGAGCTTGACCAGGTCGCCGTCGGCGAAGACCCGCTCGTCTGCCTCGGAGGCCGTATCGTGCGCGGCCGCCTCGTTGAGCGAGCAGTTGAGGGGAAACGCCAGCCCGGCGCCGGCATCGAGGACCATCTCCTCGACCGTCTCGACCGTCTCGAGGAGCGACGCGCCCGGTCGAACCAGGGACGCGCCCGCGGCGAGGACACGGCGCGCGATACGGCCGGCCTCGCGGTAGGTCTCGAGGAGGTCGTCGTTCACAGCACCAGCTCCTCGGGGAACCGTGTCAGGTTCTCGAACCCCTCGCCCGTGACGACACCGATATCCTCGAGTCGGACCCCTCCGACGCCAGGGAGGTAGAGACCCGGCTCGATCGTGACCACGTTACCGGGCTCGAGCAGGCCGCCGCCCGGGCCAAGGGACGGGAGTTCGTGGACCTCGAGACCGACCCCGTGGCCCAGGTTGTGCGTGAAGCCCGAGGTGTCGGTGGGATACCCGCGCTCGGCGAAGTGGTCCACGACGGCCTGGTGTATCTCGGCCCCGGGCACCCCTGCGCGGATCCGGTCGATGGCGAGGGCCTTCGCGTCGCGGACCGCCTCGAACATCCCGGCAACCTCGTCCGAGGGCTCGCCCCTCACGACCGTGCGAGTCATGTCCGCGAAGTAGCCCGAGAGCTCGTCCTCGGGGAAGATGTCGATCACGATCGGCCGGTCGGCCTCGATCGGCCCCGTGCCCCGCTGGTGGGGCTGGGCCGACTGCTCGCCCGGGGCGACGATCGTGTCGGCAGCCCGGCACCCATGCGAGAGGAGGGTCCGGTGGCACTCGGCGCGGACGCGTTCGGCCGTCAGGACCTCGCCGCCCTCGACGAGGAGCCCGTCCCGGACCTCCGCGGCACGGATCATTGCGATGGCAGCGGCCATGGCGGCCTCGTTCGCGCGCTGGACCGCCCGGATCTCCTGGACCTCGGCCGGGACCTTGACGGCGCGTCGCCGCTGGACCGTCCCGTCGTCGATCAGGACCCGGCAGTGAGCCTCGAGGCCGCGGGCGAGCGCGATCGGGAAGGATGGCGGCACGAGGATGTCGCCGTTCGCGAGCCCGGCGATCGCGGCCGCCATGGCCGACCAGCGCTCCGACGGGTCTTTCCAGTGGGTGAAGAGCCCCGCCTCGGCCCGGGTGATAGGCGCGAAGGCCGACTCGGCGGCAGCGCGGGCGTACTCCATCTGGGAGACGACCACGAGCCCCCGTTCACCCGGCCGCTTGAGGTAGATCACGGGGTCCGTGGTCTGGAACCGCGTCAGGTAGCGCATATCGGGGTCGACAGAGGACGCGTACCCGACGTAGGCGGCGGCCCCACTCGACCGGATTGCGTCGTCCAGCAGGTCCATAGGGGGATCGATAGGCTCGCAGAGATAATGTAGGTATCACAGGACGACATCGTCCCCGCCGGGTGGAAGGATGCGTCCGGGCCCCCCAGTGCGATCGCGCCTGTCGTGGACGTCGCTGGCCGGAGCCCTCGAAGATCGGACCCCGGACAGCCCGCACAGAGGACCGGGATCAGCCAATCGGTGTTGCGCATGGCGTCGTGTTCGAATGGACGCTGGACTGCTGAATCCACGAGCCTGACTATCGCGGCGTTGGGCCGGCGATCGGAGCACGCCCGGGAACTTATCCGCGTCGCCGGTCCGCGTCCGCGCCTTCTCCTGCACCATTCTGGCCCAGTCACGCGACGAAGACCCGGCAGACGAACCCGGCATGCGCGACCGGGAGCCCCGAAGATCCGCAGTTCACGCCTCAGGTCGCCCCGGGTATCGCCGCTACCCCCTCAAACCGCCGGTACCGGGGAGGGAGACGATCCCCTCGGGTGCTCTCTCGTTCGTCTCCGGCGCCCGGGGGGCCGGCCGATAGCAAAGAGCCACCCCCCCGTCGGCGCTGGACCGTCGCTACGGCCGGATCTCGATCACCTTCATCTAGCATGCATGCGAACTCCGATCATGGACGATGCGACCAGGGAGCGCTTCAAGTGGAAGTTCTACAAGCTGACGGTGCTCCTGAACGGTGTCATCCTGGCGTACGCTCTGGCGGTGATCGCGCTCTTCATGGGGCGCGGGTACGCGCTCCCGCTCTTCGGCCTGTTCCTGGTTGCCGCGTTCGCGCTCACGTTCATCTTCATGCGACAATACAGGAGGGAGAAGGCGTGGCTGATGGCCCAGCCCTGAACCCCGAGGTCGACCTGCTCGCCAAGATGCGGAGCGAGATCGAGCTGCTCGCCCGCCACATCGAGGTGGCCCGCGCCGTGGACCAGCATCAGCCCATCGGCATCCTGAAGCTCTCGGACCTGCTCCACGAGCCGGTGCACCGGGTCCGGTACTCCCTTCACGTTCTCGAGGCCCAGGGCTATATCGAGGCATCGCCCGCCGGCGCGGTGGCGACGCCTCGAACAGCCCGTCTCCTCGCGGAGCTCGATGCCGAGATCGACGACCTGGTGGCGCTCCTCGAGTCGATCCGGCCTGCCTGACCCGCGGCGGGGGAGCCCCGTCCGCTACCTTTAATATTTGCTCGGGGCTACAGTACAAGACACTGAGCCGCCATAACTCAGTTGGTAGAGTGGCTGGCTGTTAACCAGCATGCCACAGGTTCGAGTCCTGTTGGCGGCGTCCTCCTTTCTCCAGTTCCACGACGATTATATATCTGGACGACGGAACTCTTCCGCCGTCACCATCGGGCCCGTAGCTTAGCTGGTCAGAGCGCCCGGCTCATAACCGGGCGGTCATGCGTTCGAATCGCATCGGGCCCATCCCTGGGTTCCACTTTTTTCCTCCCGGCACGAACACCTCTTTCGATGCAGTGCCCGGTCTGCCGCGAGCCCCTTGCCGACGCCGGGACCGTCCTCGACGGGCTTCGCGGCCGCTTCGACCCGTGCCCCGATTGCCCGCCGGGTCGGCTCGACCCGCGGCATCCGCCCCGTGACCCGCCTGCGCCGTGCGACTGTGGCCGGCGGTCGCTCGACGGCGTGATGGCTGCCGTCCACGCCGTGCTCGTCGACGAGGACGTGCTCGATCCGTCGGCGCCGCTCTCGGGAGCCGGGACGCCCCTCCTCCATCCGCTCTTTCCCATGCACCGCCTGCCGCACCTGCCACAGCGGTCGCTGATCGTGGTCGTTCGCCGGGCGACCCCGGTCTCGGCCCGACGGCTCCTGGACGCGGTCCCCGAGGTCCGTGGCGTCGTCCTCGACCGCGGGATCGTCCCTGGCGCCGGTGGGGCGACGCACGAGCTCCTCGCCGGCTGCGACCTCTACGCCGAGGTGCGGTTCACCCCGCCGGGGCCGCTCGTCCTGTACAAGCAGGCCTCGACCTGCCACATCGAGGTCCCACGCCCCGCCGATCCGAAGGTGGCCGCGACCGACCGCGCCCTCCGCCGGGCCCTCCCTGATCTGTTCGTCGACGCGTGCGCAGGCGCCGGAACGCTTGGGCTCGTCGCGGCCCTTCGGCTCGTCCCGGAGGTCGTGCTGAACGACGCCTGGGGTCCCGCCGCCTGGTTCGCGGGACTGAACCTCGCCGTGAACCGCGAGGCCCTGCTTGTCGACGAGGTCGAGATCCTCGCCTCCTACGCCGACCTTCGCGAGATCGGAGTACGCGACGATCCCGTCATGGTCGCCGCCGCACGGGGGGCGCAGTCGGTTCGAGTCTACCACGGAAGCCTCTGGCGCCTGCCTCCGCTCCTCCCGCCCGCCGGGGCCCGGCTCGCGGCCATCGACCCGTTCGGCAAGGAGCCCGCGCGCCTCGCCGCGATCGCGCGTCGATGGCGTGATTGTGCCGGTGGAGAGGTATTTATCCCATGACGGGGGGAATAGATAACGGGAACTAGCCCGGGTGGTCCGGCGTCACCTGTGATCCGAAACCGTCGGTATGCGGAGGGCGAAGTTCGAGGAAGGCGCTCACGGCCCGGCCAGGTCCGTCGAACCCTGACGTTGAAACCTTGTCCTGCGAGGTCGACGGCCAGGGACCAATGCTCCGTAGGGAGCGGCGGCCTGTCGCTGCGGGCACCGGTTCAGGCCCGGAAGGGAGCAGACCCACCGTAGACGTACGGCGCCCGCGGGAGCGCGGGGTGGAGGAGGGGTTTGCCGGACGGGCCGGGTGCGTTGCGTCGACCGAGAACCCGTTCCCACCGGTTCTGATTCCATGGCACGTGTTGCGATTATCGGCGCGACCGGCAACGTCGGCTCTTTTGCTGCGCATCCGATCTCGGAGATACCGTATGTCGACGAGATCCTGCTCGTCGGGCGTCCGGGGCGCGAGTCGCTCCTGGAGGGGCTTCGCCGCGACTTCAACGACAGCTACGCGGCGCGGGGAACGAGCTGCCGCCTCTCCTGGTCGACCGATATCGCCGACGTCGCGGGCTCGGAGGTCGTCGTCCACGCCGCCGGGGCGGCCCGAACGGCCAACCAGGACCGGTTGGAACTTGCGCTCGCCAACGCCCGGCTCGTGGCCGACGCGGCCGAAGAGATCGGGCACCAGGCCCGCGAGGCCAAGCTCATCGTGATCACGAACCCGGTCGACGTGATGACCGCCGTCGCGCTCCGGCACACGGGGCTCAGGAGGGGGCAGGTCTTCGGCCTCGGCACGCACCTGGACTCCATGCGCCTCAAGGCCCTGATCGCGCAGGCCTTCCAGGTCCACGTCTCCGAGGTCCATACCCGGATCATCGGCGAGCATGGCTCCTCGATGGTCCCGCTCTGGTCCGCGACCACGGTCGGGGGGATCCGGATCGATCGCCTCCCCGCGTTCGAGGACCTGCCAACGGCGCGCATGTTCGAGAGTGTCCGGGCAGGTGGCGAGACGATCATCCGACACAAGGGTTCGACGGTCTACGGCCCGGGCGAGGCGATCGCATCCCTCGTTCGGACGGTCCTCGGCGACGAGAACCGGATCCTCACGGTCTCCGCCTACCTCCGCTCCGAGGTCCATGACATCGGAGGGGTCTGCATCGGCGTCCCGGCCCGGGTGAACCGGGAGGGGGTGACGCCGATCCCGATTCGGCTCGACGAGGACGAGGTCACGGCCTTCCGTGCCTCGGCCAACCGGATACGGGCCGAGACCGCGCTCGTCCTCGAGCGGCTCGAGTGGGAGTGACCGGCCGCTCCGCTCCGGCGGGCACGTCGAAAAAAGAGGCTCAGGTCAGGGTCACTTCGACGATCTCGGCACGCTCGACGCCCGGGACGGACGAGAGCTTCGTCTCGAGCTGGTCGGTCTGCCCGCCCTGGTCGCCGACCACCGCGACGACCATGAGCGCCTTGAGACCGAAGGCGATGGGCTGCTCCTGGATCTCGTGGATCTCGGGGACCGTCTCCTTCAGGGCCGCCTTGAGCGCCTCGAGGTCGATATCGGGCGACTCGGGCATGACCCGGATGATGCAGGCGACGTCGCCCATGGTCAGGGCCCCGTGAGCCCGCACTGCGGGCACATGTACGGAATGCTCTGCTCTCGGCACCGCAGGCACCGCTTGATCTCGTTCTCGCACTGGGGGCAGAGGAACGCGGTTCCGCCGACCTCGGCGAGAGGGGCATTGCACGATGTGCACTTCTTTGTCGTCATGGTGACCCGATCCTCAGTACGTTCACGCTCGGGGGTCAAATAAGCTGGGGTCGATCAGGGTACCGGGCACAGGCCGACCCCGGAGGGCCCGCTCGAGCCGGCCGGGCGACCGGGCATTAACGATCCGGACGTGGACGCCACGAGCGAGGGCGAATGGGACAAGGCACGGGTCGACCGCGTCCGTCCGGATCGGCCCCGTAACGACCTCCACGAGCCGGCCGCCAGCGGTGATGCCGTCGACCGACTTCGCGAGAAGCAGATCGGTTCCGAGTTCGGCAGCGCACCATGCCGCGATCGTGTCCGAGCTGACCCGCCACGAGTGCGGCAGCGGGTCATGGTCGCGGAGCAGGCGGTAGGGAAGGAGCACCGACGGACCAGAGGGGACCCGCAGCGCCCCGGTGGCCGGGAGCCCGAGCCCGGCGAGGTACAGGCCGACCTGTTCCATGGCCGCGATCGCCATCCAGTGTGCCGTGTCCGGAGCGGGGTCGAGCGCCCGAACGAGGTCCGCGAAGGGGCCGCCGCCCGGGACCACGAGGACAGGGCCGCGGAAGGCGGCGAGGACGGGCGCGAGTCGCGGCGCACAGTCGAGGAGAGAGCCGCCGAACTTGACGACGAGCGGGGGCACGGTGGCGTACTATAAACCGGGCCGTGACAAAAAGACGATCGATGCGGGCTGCGATCCTGCTCGTCCTCGTGCTCTGCTTCGTCCCGGTCACGGGCGCGTACGAGCTCCTCGAGGTCTGCCCCGACACCTGGCTCAAGGGCGAGGCCGACGAGTTCTTCGCCATCCGGGGCGAGGGGACGCTCGCAGGCGTCGCCGTGACCGACGGGGAGGGGACGGCAGCGTTCCCTCCCGGTGCGACGGGCAGCGGGCGTATCGTGGTTGCCCGGAACGGGTCGGCGTACGCGTTCGTCCACGGCGAGCTCCCCGACTTCGAACTCCAGGACGCCTCCGACGCCCCGGAGATGATCACGACGCGCGATCTCCGGCTCGGCAATGAGCGCGACGAACTGAGCCTGCTCGTAAACGGCGTCGAGGTCGACCGGGTCGCCTGGCCCGGCATGGTGGCGGCCCGGCAGGGCCAGGTCCATTATCGTGAGGGCGGCGCCTGGGACCGGCGCGTGCTGATGATCGGCCAGTCGCGGTTCGAGCCCCTGTCCGTGGCGAACGTCTCGGGAACGGCCTTTGTCGCCCCCGACTGCTCGTCGGAGGTGCTCGCCGACCTCGTCGCGTCCGCCGCCGCCTCGGTTCGGCTGAACGCGTACGAGCTGACCGACCCCGTCCTCGCCGACGCGCTCGTCGTGGCCCGCGACCGGGGCGTGACCGTGACCGTGCTCGCGCAGGGCGGACCGGTCGGCGGCGTCCCGTCGGGGGAGTGGGCTGTGATCGGCCGGCTCGTCGATGCGGGCGCGGACGTCCGGTTCATGGCGACCGACGAGGACGCGCATGCCCGGTATCGCCATAACCACGCGAAGTACATGGTCGTCGACGACCGCTGGACGCTCGTCACGACCGAGAACTGGAAGCCGGCCGCGTTCCCGCCGGAAGGCCGGCAGGGAAACCGGGGATGGGGCGTCGTCATCGACGACCCCCGGGTCGCCGAGTACTTCGCGGAGGTCTTCGAGACCGACCTGGGCGGGCGCGACATTCACGCGGTGACGACCGTCAGGCCCGGAGCGGTCGAGACCCCGTCTGGCCGCACCTTCATGCCCCGCTTCACGCCCGCGCCGTTCGTGGATGCCACGGTCACGACCGTGCTCGCGCCTGACACGGCGGACGAGATTGAGGCACTGATCAGCTCGGCGACCAAATCGGTCCGGATCGAGCAGGCCTACATTACGAACGAGTCTGGCACCCGGCTCCAGCGGTACCTCGCGGCGAGCGTGGACGCGGCGCGGCGCGGGGTCGAGGTCCGGGTTCTCCTCGACTCCGCGTGGTTCAACACCGAGGACGAAACCGACAACGACGAGCAGGTGCTGCTGATCAACCGGATCGCGCGAGAGGAGGGGCTCCCGCTCGAGGCGCGGCTGATCGACCTCGAGGCCCACGGGCTCGTCAAGGTCCACACCAAGGGCGTTGTCGTGGACGGCTCGCGCGTACTGGTCTCGTCGATCAACTGGAACGAGGCCTCGCCCTCGTTCAACCGGGAGGCCGGGGTGATCGTCGACGACCCCGAGGCAGCCACGCACTTCGCCGCGGCCTTCGACGCGGACTGGGAGCGGGGTGCATACGGATCGACCGCCGTCGCCGGCCGGGGCATCGACTGGTTCAAAGTCGGGGTCGCGGCGGTCGTTCTCGCGGTGGTCGCGGTCGCTCTGCTGGTGCGGAAGAGGAGATGGTAGAAGAGTGATCTTCAGCGTTTCTTTGCCGCGCAGCGGCAGAGGTCGCAGATGGTGATCGCACCCTCCTCCTCGCCCATGACCGAGAGCGCCCAGCGGTCGATCATGGTCGAGAGTTCGGGCGAGAGGTACAGATCGTCGCAGCAGCCGCGCTTATGGCTGACGTACTGAGAGATCGCGGCACGGCTGATGCCGAGCCGCCGCGCTATCTCGGTCTGCGGGACGCCCTGGCGTTCCACCAGGCGGCAGACCATCTCGGCGCGCGCCGTGGGAACGAGTTTGCGCACCATGGCGTCACAGACCATGATGTCGCAGACCCGCTCACTCATGCAGGCACCGCGACCGCGGGGTTCCGCGACTGGTAGATGATCTGTCGGGCGTCCTTGAAGTTGAACTTCTCGATGATGAGATGGTTCTCTTTCAGCTTCTTCAGCGCGTATCGTACAGTGCGCGGTGCGAGGTTCGACCGCGACACGAGCTCCTTGTGGGTCATAGAACCGCTGGAGTCCAGCAGGTTCAGGACCGTCCTGGAGGATGGGGGAAGACCAGACCCGGTCATGTATATGATGTTAACGCTGTTAACACTTAAACCTGCCGGTTATATTTAGGTTGATGGCGAACATTTTGGTGATATGCTGGTTCCGCAGGAGCGGCGCGCGCTTCTTCTGCTCGTCGGCGTCTTCACCGTGGTCGCCCTGGGTGCCGGTGTCCTCGAGTACCTCGGACCGGGTACGTTCGCGACCCCGTTCTCCCCCGGGCTCGCGGACGGAACCCTCGCGTCCGTGCGCGGCGTGGTCGAGGATGTAACGGAGGCGAAGGGAGGGCACCTGCTCTGCCGGATCGGCGGGGTCCGCGTCTTCGTGCCGGCGAGTGCAGTCCCCGAACCCGTCCCCCGCGAGGGCGAGCTCGTGGTGTGCTTCGGGACCGTCTCGACCTACGCGGGGGAGAAGGAGCTCACCATCCGCGATGCGAGCGACCTTGTCCGGGTCGATCAGGAGTAGTCCCGACACTCGGGGAGCAGCGCCTCGTACGGGGTGGGCGCCGCGAGCACGGCCCGTTCCCGTACCGACGCCCGCCAGGCGCGCCTGACCTCCTCGACGAAGACTCCCGCGTCGTCGACGGGAGAACCGAGCGCGGACTCGAGCCGGGCCTCGAGCCCCGTCATCGCCCGGTCCCGGCACGTGTCGAAGGCGGCAGCCGGACCGAGGTCGAGGAACGCGAGCAGGACCGCCTCCTCTTCCGGGCAGGAGGCGGATGCGACCAGGCAGGGGCGCGAGGCGCCGCTCGCGTCGAGAACGGATGCGCGGTACCGTGTGGGAACCCCACGCGCCCCGTGCCGACGTCGCTCCTCGGTCGCCGTGAAGCGGCTCCGGTCCGCCGGGTCGAAGCGGAGCGCCGCCTGATCCGGTGCCACCTCGCCGAAGAGAGCCCGCGCCGCGTCGTTCTCCAGGCGCACCCGACCGTCACGGCCGACAAGGACGAGGGGGACGGGCACGGTCGCGAGGAGCGACTCGAACGATCGGGCCCGTGCTGCGATCGCGGCACCGGCCCTGGCGCGATCCGCGGCGGCGAAGCCTTCCTCGGCGAGCGCGCGCACCAGGGCCTCCTCTCGCTCCGTGTAGGGAGAGGACCGATCCGCGACCACGACCACGCCGCGTTCCCCGGCGGGAACGGCGAGAATCCGGTCGAGAGGACGAGTGGTCTCGGGTACCGCCCCGCGCGACGCCGTCTCTCCGCCGGCAGCGAGCAACGCGGGGTTCACGCCGGCGAGCGCGGGCGAGACAGCGAGGGTCGCGAACCGGTCGCCGTCCTTCCCCAGGACGGCCCCGTACCGCGAACCGGTCGCCCGGATGGCCGCCGCGAGAAGACGCTCAGCTGCTCCGGTTCCCTCTTCCCGGTGCACCGCGAGCAGGGTCTCGGCGAGCCCCCTGCGGTCTTCGCAGCCGGCGAGATACTCTGCGAGCGGTGTCACGTCGCTCGCGGTCACCACCGCACCCGCGACGATTCCATCGTCCCCCGGCACCGGTTCGGCCGCAAGGAGGAATCGTCGCCCGGAGGCGTCGACCTCGCACGTCCCGGGCGTGCCGAAGGCCGCGAGACGCGCGAGCGGCTCGAGCGCCTGCGCGACCCGGTCCGGGAACGCGGTCCAGACTGTCCGACCGACGACCGGCTCCTCCGACCCGGCGAGGAGCGCCAGCGCTCCGCCGCCGGCAGCGACGACACGGAGCTCCTCGTCGACGAGCACGGCGGCGCCCGGCGCGCCGGTCACGAGCGAACGATGCGCCGCCTCGCTCGCCGCGAGCGCGTCCGCAGCTGACCGCTCGACCGTTCGGTCCTCGACCAGGACCGCCGCGAGCACCGGGGTCGCCATCGCACCCGTGAGCTCGCACCAGCGCTTTCCGCCGGTGGCGTCGCGGATCCACGCCCCCCGGGCGACGACCTCGCCGGCCGCCACGTCGGCCGCGAACGTGGCGTAGGCGGTGGGGTCCTCGAACGCCTCCGCAAACGAACGGCCCCCGAGCGGGCCGAGCAGGGCCGCGGCGCGGTCGTCCAGGTCGTGGACCCGGCCCGTTTCGGGCATGAAGAAGAGGGTCGCGGCCGGGAGACGATCGCGGAGCCCGTGGTACCAGACCCGGTACGCCGACGCCTGGGCCGCAGCCGTGCCGATCACGGACGCGGCGAGCACCCCGAGCGCGCCGACGGCAGCAGCCCCGAGTGCGACCGTGGGAAGCGGGGTGCCGGCCGCGAGGAACGCGGCCCCGATGAATGCGGCACCCCCGAGGGCGAGGGATTGGCCGAGCCGGCGGTCGCGGTATGCGCCGACTACGGCCGGCGTGGTGGCCAGGACGGCCGCGACGGCCGGGAGAGGTACCGCGAGGGCGCCGGCCGCAGCCCAGGCGACGATGGTGATCAGCGCGAGCGCCGGCAGCCCGGCATCAGTCCCCGGCATCTACCGGATGTGTGGCCTCCGCAGGCGCATCAACCTTGCCTGGCCGAAGAAGAGATATGCGAGGGGCGGGGTACCCTTTCCTCATGTCAAGCCAGGAGATCCAGGTCCAGATGCCCCCGGACCTCGACCCGGTCTACTCCAATATGATACAGCTCGCATTCAAGGACGACGAGTTCACCTTCCTCTTTCTCCACCAGATCCCCGGCACGAACCAGGCGCGGGCCAAGGCCGTCATCTCCATCTCCCCGCGCCACGCCAAGTCGCTCCTCGCGGTGCTCGGTCGATCCATGGCCGAGTACGAGGAGAAGTTCGGGGCCCTCGAGTCCCCGGGCGAGCGGAAGGAGGAGAGCGTCTCGACCACGCTCTCGGGCTACTCGTGAGATGGACCTCGTCGCGCCGGTGACCGGACTCGACGAGCTCGACGAGGTCGTCCGGGCCGGGCCCGACCTGATCGAGCTCCGGCTCGACCTCGTCGACCGCGAGGACCACGCCGTTCTCGCCGACCGGTGCCGAGGCCTACCGGTGCCCCTGATCGCGACCGTCCGCTCCCTGGAGGAGGGCGGCGGGTTCGCCGGCGACGAGGACGACTGCGCCCGGCTCCTCGCGCCGTTCCTTCGCGGTGCGCGGTACGTCGATCTCGAACGCAGGTTCCGCGGGCTCGCGCCCGCCGCTCGCGCGGCGGGATGCGCCGTCATCGCCTCGGTCCACCTCGGGACCATGCTTCCCCTGCCCGAGCTCTTCGTCCTCGAGCGCGAGCTCCGGTCGTACGGGGATCTTCCCAAGCTCGTGCTCGCCCCGTCCTCGGATGACGACCTGCTCGACCTCCTCTCCTTCACCCATGCGGCGGAGCGGCCGATCTGCACCTCGATCGCGGGGACGGCATACCGGCACGGCCGGGCGCTGCTCCCTCTCTTCGGCTCGGCCCTCGCTTACTGCGCGGCCGGCCGCCCGTCCTCGCCCGGGCAGTACACGCTCGCCGAGATGCGCGAGCTGATGCGCCTCCTTCGGTCGGGCCGCACCTGACTACGTGCCCCGAAACACGACGTACGCATCCTGGACCAGCAGGGCGTCGGCGAGAACAAGCCCGAGCATTGCCTCGGCCACCGGGACGAGTCGGGGTGCGATGCAGGGGTCGTGCCGGCCGGCGATACGGATCTCGACGGGCCGTCCCGTAACGTCGACCGTCTGCTGAGCCAGCGAGATCGACGGGGTCGGCTTGACCGCGCACCGCGCGATGACCGGTGCGCCGGTCGAGATCCCGCCGAGGATCCCGCCCGCGCGGTTCGGGCCCGTGAGGCCCGGGAGGATCGGGTCGTTGTTCTCCGACCCGAGCCGGGCCGCCACCGCGAAGCCGTCGCCGATCTCGACGCCCTTGACGGCACCGATCCCCATCAGGGCGCCCGCGATCGCGGCGTCGAGCTTCCCGAAGACCGGGTCGCCGAGGCCAGGGGGCACGCCGGTCGCGACCACCTCGACGATCCCGCCGACCGAGTCGCCCCGGGCGGCCGCATCCGCGATCTCGGCCGCCATCGCCTCGTCGCCCTCCGCGCCCCGGACCGAGACCACGCGGCCCGCGACCGTTATTCCCCGGAGCCCGAGGAGCTTGAGCGCGACGGCGCCGGCGGCGACCCTGCCCACCGTCTCTCTTCCCGACGACCGGCCGCCGCCGCGGTGATCCCGGACCCCGTACTTGGCGGCGTACGTGCAATCCGCGTGGCCCGGCCGGTATACCTCCCGGAGCGCGTCGTAGTCGGACGGCCGCGCCTGCTCGTTGCCGACCACGAGCGCGATCGGGGTTCCCATCGTGACCCCCTCGAAGGTCCCCGAGAGGATGGCGACCCGGTCCGCCTCGGGCCGGGGCGAGACGAGCGGGCCCGTGCCGGGCCGGCGTCGGTCGAGGAGCGGCTGGATATCGGCCTCGACGAGCGGGATCCCCGGCGGGCAGCCGTCGACGACGGCCCCGAGGGCGGGGCCATGGCTCTCGCCGAAGGTCGTGACCCGGAAGAGCCGGCCGAGAGTGTTCATGCGACCGCCTCCTCCACCACAGGGATCGGGACGCGGATGCCGAAGAAGGCTTCGAACTGCGCCGCCGCCTGGTGGGCGAAGAGCGCGGTGCCGGGTATCACGGTCGCTCCCGCCTGGAGGGCGCGCTCGAGGAGCGGGGTCAGGGCCGGCGTGTACACGAGGTCGAAGACGGTCATCCCCGGGCGAAGTTGCGACTCGTCGAGGAGTGCCCTCGTGTCCGGCGCCATGCCGACCGGGGTGGCATGGACCACGATGTCCGTCGCCATCGGATCGAACGCGGCGAGCGGCCCCGAGGCCGCGCCGAACCGTGCGGCGAGCACCGCGGCCCGCGCTTCGTCCCGCGCGAGCACGGTCACGGCCATGCCGAGATCCCGGAGCGCGTAGACAGCAGCGGCGGCCACCCCGCCCGCGCCGAGGACCACGGCCCGGCACCCCTGGCCCGCGAGGTGGACGAGCGGGGCCCGGACCCCGAGCCAGTCCGTGTTGCTGCCATGGAGCCGGCCCCCGCAGCGGACAACCGTGTTCACGGCCCCGATCGCGACCGCGTCGGGGGAGAGGATGTCGCAGTGCGCAACGATCGACTCCTTGAGCGGGAGCGTGACCGAGAGGCCCCGCAGGTCGAGCCTCGCCGCGAGCGCCACGAGCGTGGCGGGGTCGGCCGCGTCGACCCGGGCGTAAGCATAGGGAAGACCGTACCGTTCGACCAGGCGGGCGAAGAGCGGCGGCGAGCGGCTGTGGCCGATCGGGTGACCGGCGACGGCGCAGAGGCGGGCGCCGGCGGCGATCGCGCCGTCGACGGCCGCTGCCTCCGCGGGGGACGGGTTCAGCGCTGCGAGCTCGGCGCGGAGCTCGTCCGGCAACCGGGCCCCGAGCGCGGTCACGAGCAGGGCTGCGACCTGCTCCGGTGTCCGGCACCCGGTCCAGACACAGTGGTCGGCCGCGGCGCGGTACGCATCGGCCCGGGCCGCGAGCACGGCCCTGACCTCGTCGAGTGGCGAGAACGCGGTCAGTGCCGGTCGGTCGCTCCCGTCGCAGCGGCGGACCAGCTCCTCCGGCGGGCCCTCGAGCAGGACCGTCCGCGCCCTGCGCCGGAGGGCTTCGACGTTGCCGGGGTCGAGCACGGCCCCACCGCCGGCGGCGATCACGCCGTCGGCGCCGGCAAGTGCGGCGCAGACCTGCCGCTCGAGGGCGCGGAAGGCCGTCTCGCCCCCCTCTGCGAAGATCGCCGGGATCGGCCGGCCCGCCCGCGCCTCGACCAGCGCATCCGTATCTACGAACGGGAGGCCGAGACGGTCAGCGAGCAGCCGACCGACCGTGCTCTTGCCCGCGCCGCGCGGGCCCACCAGGACGACCTTCACAGCAGCCCGGCCTCCCGGAGCACCGACCAGAACCCGGGCCAGGACTTTGCCACGCAGCCCGGGTCCTCGATCTCGACGCCACCGACGGCGAGGCCGAGGACGGAGAAGGCCATCGCGAGCCGGTGGTCGCCGGCCGGGTCGATAGCGCCGCCGTGGAGCGGGGCCGGAACGACAACGAGGGCGTCCTCCTCGACCTCTGCGCCGGCCCCGAGCGTCCGGAGCCGGTCGGCCGTGACCGCGAGCCGGTCCGACTCCTTATGGCGGAGGTGGCCGACCCCCCTGATCCGGGTCGGACCCTCGGCGAGCGCGGCGACCACGGCAAGTGTCATGACCGTGTCGGGCGATGACGACATCTCACACTCGATTCCCTGGAGCGGGCCGTCACGCTCGATCGTGACCCCGTCCGGCCCGGCCGAGACGCGGCAGCCCATCGCCGCGAGGGCTCCGACGAACCGCCGGTCCCCCTGGGCCGAAGCCGCGTCGAGGTTCCTGACCGCGACCCGCCCGCCGAGCGCGGCCGCGAGCGCGAAGAGGTACGAGGCCGAGGACCAGTCCCCCTCGACCGCGTACGCCGTGCCCGCGTACCCCCCGCGGCTGACCGCGAACCGCTCGTACCCGCGGCGGTCGACGGCCGCGCCGAACCGGGAAATCACCCCGACCGTCAGGTCGAGGTACGATCGTGAGACCGGTGGCGAGGCGAGGCGGAGGACCAGCCCGTCGGGCATCAGCGGGGACGCGAGGAGGAGCGAGGAGGCGAACTGGCTCGAGACCTCCCCGTCGACCGCGACCTCCCCGCCGCGGAGCGGGCCCGCGATCTCGATCGGGGGAAGACCGTGCCCGTCGGGATAACGGACGGTCGCGCCGAGCGCCTCGAGGGCCGTACCGAGCGGCCCGACCGGTCGCTCCCGCATCCGGGCCGAGCCCGTGAGGGTGGCCCGACTGTCCGCGAGGGCCGCGACCGAGGCGAGCAGGCGGAGGGTCGTGCCCGAGTTGCCGCAATCGAGCACGGCGCCGTCGCCGGCTACGAGCGGCCCCCCGGCGCCCTCGACCCCGACCACGCGATCACCGGTCTCGATCGTCGCGCCGAGTCGGCGGAGCCCCGCGATGGTAAGAAGCGTATCGTCGGCGAGGAGCGGGTCGTAGAGGATCGAGGGGCCGTCGGCGAGGGCGGCCGCGACGAGCGCCCGGTGGGTCAGGGACTTGGACGGGGGGGCAGTGAGCGAGAGGTCGACCGGCCCCGCGCGGTCGAGGATGAGCGCGGTCACGGTTCGAGCCTCCCGTAGCGGCCGAGGTCCTTCACGGTGCAGAGCCGGCCGAGCTCGGCCACGGCGTCGTCCCAGCCCGTGCCGCAGTCGCCGTCGACATAGAAGACGTACCGGCCGAGCCCCCGTCGCGACGGCCGGGACTCGATTCGGGTCAGGTTGAGCCCGCGGGCCGCGAACGGGGCGAGCAGGGCGAAGAGGAGACCCGGCCGGTCCTCGAGGGGGTCGAGGAGGAGGCTCGCACGACACGGCGCCGGCCACGCCGCCGGCGCCCGTGAGATCCTGATGAACCGGGTCTCGTTCGCGTCGCTGTTCTGGCAGTCGCGCTCGAGCACGGCGAGATCGTAGAGGGTCGCGAGTTCGTCCGACACCAGCGCGGCCCCCGAGGGGTCGTCTCGCGCCGCGATCGCCGAGGCCGCGTTCGAGGCCGTCGGGACGAGGGGGAGGGCGAGCGCCTCGAGCCGGCGCGAGCACTGCTCGGCCGTCTGGGGATGGGCATAGACACACCGATGCCCGCCGCCCGCGTCCCGCGCGGCCAGGTGGTGGCGGATGGGAATGGTGCACTCGCCCGTGATCGAGACGGGGTGATCGGCCAGGCCGACGAGCGTCGCGCCGACCGACCCGGCCTCGCTGTTCTCGAGCGGGACCAGGCCGTCGCCCTCGCCAGCCGCGACGGCGGAGAAGACCGCCGCGATCGACGGGACGAGGCGAACGTCGGGGTCGAGACGCGCCGCGAGCCCGTGCGAGAAGGTCCCTGCCGGCCCGAGGGTCACGAGGGTCATGGCCCGGGCTCCGCGAGGCACCGGATCAGGCGATCGGTCTCGGTGGTCGCGGCCGCGCCGTACGGGGCGAAGCGGGCTGCGTCCTCCTCGAAGAGGCGACGGAACGCCGCCGGCTCCGGGTCGGTGACCGCCTCCGCGAGTTCCTCGAGGGCGCCGCGGGCCGCGACGAGCACGTCGCGGACGTTCGGGTTCTGTCGGAGGATCGGGCCGTAGAGCGCCGGGTCCTGGGCGAGGAGCCGGCCGACGAGCCCGAACTCGATCCGGTAGATTGGCGAGGTGAACTGCAGGAGCTCGTCGAGGTCGGCGCCGAGGACGCGCACGGCTCCCGCCATGACGAGCGAGAGCGCGTGGGCGAGCCCCTGGACCACGGCCATCAGCTCGTCGTGGCGCTCCGGGGTCGTGAAAGCCAGGCGCGTCCCGGCCCTTTCGAGGACCGCGAGCAGGGGGCTGTACTCATCCCTGGTCGCGGTCGCGGGCGTCACCGCGACGGTCTGGCCCGCGATCGTCTCCACGCCGGGGCCGAAGAGCGGGTGGAGCCCGACGGCCGGCGCGGGCGAGCGGCGCATGGCCTCGACCGGCCCCGCCTTGAGCGAGGTCAGGTCGCAGAAGAGCTGGTCCGGGGCGAGGACGGGTGCAACCGCTGCGATCACGCCGAGGGTCGCGTCGATCGGGACCGAGACCATCACCACGTCCTGCCGCTCGAGGAAGCGATCCAGCGGCTCCTCGGCGGTCCGTCCCCGGGCCGAGACCTCCCAGCCAGCCTCACCGTAGATCCGTGCGAAGAGGGAGCCCATGCCTCCCGTCCCGCCAATGATGCCGAGCCTATCGCTCACGGATCGTCTCCTCGATCGCATGGCCGAAGTGCCTGCCCCCCTCGAGCAGGACCCCAAGGACCCGGTCGCCGGGCGCCAGGGCCGCGACCGAGACCGCGCCCCCACCCTCGCGGACGAGCCGGATTGTCTCGGCGTTCTGGAGGATGACCGAGGCCGGCCGGCCGTCGTCGGCGACGGCCTCGACCAGCAGGAGCGGCCGGCGCTCGACCTTGACCCGGCCGATCGCGGCCGTCTCGGTCCCGCCCCCGGAGTCGACGCCGAGGACGCTCTCCCCGGCCCGGAGGTCCGCGAGGTACGCGGTCCTCCCGCCCGGCAGCAGGCAGTAGGCGTGGACCGCGCCCGCGTTCACGCGGAACGGCCGCGGCGCGACGTACGGGTTCTCAAGGGTCTCGGCGTGGACGAGCAGCATCGCCGACGAGGTGTTGCCCACGAGCAGGCCCTCGCCGTCGTCGAAGATCGAGCAGGTGTCGACGCAGACCCGGTCGCCCATGCCGACCGGGCGGATGGCCGTGACCGTGAAGCCGGCGAGCGGCACGTGCTCGTCCCCGCCCTTCACGAGCGCGGCCACGCGCCGGACCGCCTCCGGGTCACCCGTCGCGAGGACGATGCCCGCCACGCCGCGCTCGAGCGCGCCGAGGGCGAGCCGGGCCTCCTCCTCGGACGAGACCCGAGCGTAGACATTGTCCGAGCGAGCGACCAGGTTCTCGAGCGGGATCGCGGTCCAGTCGGACGTCTCGACCACGACCGGGCCGCGCCCGCCGAGCTCGACGGCACGGTCCTCGTCCGCCGAGGAGGTGATGGTCACGCGGTAGACATCACGGTCCCATGCGAGGTCGCCGCCGGGGCCGACCGTCGTGATCCGGCCGAGCGCCTTCACGCGTGCCGGCTCGTCCGTGACGATCGCGTCCGCGCCCGCCTCGAGCGCGGCGGTCACGACCTCCGTCGAGAACGGCACGGGCTCGACCCAGAGCGCCCTCATCGCGGCGCCCCGTGGACGGCGTCGACGATCCGGCCGACGAACGCGGCCGTGTCCTGCCGCTGGAACGCGTTCCTGCCCATGCAGACCCCGGCGCCGCCGGCGCCGACCGCCTCGGAGACCATCGCGATCGCGTCCTCGTCACCCCCCTTCTCACCGCCCGCGACGAGGACCGGGACCGAGCAGGACTCGACGATCCGCCGAAACGCCTCCGGGTCGTTCGGGTAGCTGACCTTGATCAGGTCTGCGCCGAGCTCCTCGGCCGCTCGGACGCAGTGCGAGACCGAGGCCGGGCTCGACGAGTTGATCCCCTGGCCCCGGGCGTAGGCCATGATCAGCAGCGGCATCCCCCACCGGGTGCACTCGCGCGAGACCTGGCCCGCCGCCTCGAGCATGCGCGACTCGTTCGGCGAGCCGATATTGATCTGGATCGAGACCGCGTCCGCACCGAGCGCGATCGCCTCCTCGACGGTGCAGACGAGGACCTTGTCGTTCGGGTCGGGGTTGAGCGCGGTCGAGGCCGAGAGGTGGACGATCAGGCCGATGTCCCTCCCGTGCCGCCGGTGGCCGGCCGTGACCATGCCCTTGTGGAGGACGATCGCGTTCGCCCCGCCCTCCGAGACCTCGGAGATCACACGGGTCATGTCGCGGAGGCCGTCGATCTGCCCGAGGGTCATGCCGTGGTCCATGGGAACTATCACGGCGCGGCCCGTGTTCCGGTCCATGCATCGCTCGAGCCGGATCTCCTTGCCGATCATCGGAGCACCTCCATGGCCTCGGCGGCGGTCCGGTCCTCGTGGACGATCATGGCCGCGGCCCGGACGAACCGGTCGGGGTGCGGGTGCTGGAACGCGTTCCGGCCGATCGAGATCCCGGCGGCGCCGCCCTGGACCGCGCCCTCGATCAGGTCGAGGGTCGCGCGGTCGTCGGTCCTGGAGCCACCCGCGACCACGACGGGGACGGGGCAGCCCCGCGTCACCTCGCGGAACGAGTCGGGGTCGCCCGTGTACACGGTCTTGACGATGTCCGCGCCAAGTTCGGCCGCGACGCGGGCCGCCAGCTTGACGTGGCTGACCGCGTGCTCGTCCTCGATCTTCCTGCCCCGCGGGTACATCATGGCGAGGAGCGGCATGCCCCAGTGCTGGCACTGGACCGCGACCCGTCCGAGGTCCTCGAGCATGCGGGCCTCGGAGTCGGCCCCGATGTTGACGTGCATCGAGACTGCGTCTGCTCCCATGCGCAGGCAGTTGGTCACCGTGTTGACCAGCACCTTCTCGTTCGGGTCCGGCCCGATCGCGGTCGAGGCGGAGAGGTGCAGGACCAGGCCGATGTCCGGGCCGTGCCGCCGGTGGCCGTGGAGGGCCAGGCCGATATGGCCGAGCACGGCGTTCGCGCCGCCGAGCGCCACCGCGTCGACGGCCGCGCCGAGATCGATCAGGCCGTCGATCGGCCCCTGCGAGACACCGTGGTCCATGGGCACGACGATGGTCCTCTTCGTGTTCCGGTTGATGATGCGTTCAAGACGGATCTCTTTTCCTCTCATGACAGGTACTCCCGAGGCCCCGGCACTGTTGACACAGCGTGGGGCGCTCAGAACGGATAATAGAAGGCGAAGCCGTCCGCTCGGCAGATAGAGGCTGAGCGAGCGAACGATGCGTGGCGATCAGGTGCCCTGGTGATAAAAGCACTCACGGGCGAAAAAACATTCACCACACATTGGGATAGGGTTCGTCGGACCCCTCTCATAAACCTGTCGGTTCGCCTCCGGTCCGGCAGGCATATCTCTCCCGTCGCCACAGGATCAGGAATGAGCGAGCCGGCGGCCCTGCCCCACTGGCCGATCTGGGTGATCGTGATCGGGATCGTCCTGACGGCCGCGGTGGTCTTCTGGCCGCTGCTCGGTGTCTCGGTCCTCGCGGCATCGGTCGCGGTGGTCCTCTTTCCTCTCCAGCGCTGGCTTGCGCAGCGGATGAACCCGGTCTTCGCGGCGACGATCCTGACGGTCGTGGTCGGGGCCGGGCTTGTTGGCGCGGCCGTCGTGACAATCGCGGTTCTGGTCCAGAACCTCGACTATATCGCCGAGATCGCGCGGACGATCCTGGACGCGGTGGTCGCACCGGTGACGGGGCCGCTCGTGGGCCTTCCCTTCGACCTCACGGAAGTGCTCGCCGGGATCCAGGCCGAGATCGGGGCCCTTACCGGTTTCCTCACCTCGCTCGTCGGCGAGATCCCGATGGTCTCGCTCGAGCTGATCACGTTCTTCCTCGTCCTCTACCTGACCCTCGAACAGGGCGAGGCGGTCGGCACGCGCCTGGCCGACGCGCTGCCGGGCGAGGTGGACCGGGTAGCCGGCCGGCTCTGGCAGATGGCCGTGGACGTGATGTACTCCATCTTCGTGGTCCACTTCGCCACCGCGTTCCTCTCGTTCCTGGTCGCGATTCCGTTCTTCTACATTCTCGGGTACGGCCATGTCCTCTTCTTCGCAGTCCTTTGTGGCATCTTCCAGCTCGTGCCGTTCCTGGGCCAGACAGTGATCCTGCTCGTGCTCGGCGGCTACGCGATCGCGAACGGCGACCTGCGGGGCCTGCTCCTGATCGTCCTGGTCGGCTACCCGTTCGTGGCGGCCATCCCCGACTGGATCATGCGCCCGCTGCTCATGGGGGCCAAGGCCCGGATTCACCCGGTGGTGATGTTCATCGGGTTCTTCGGCGGGATCACGCTTCTCGGGGTGGTCGGGCTGCTCCTGGGCCCGCTTCTCCTCTCGCTCGCGGTGGGGGCCTACGGGATCGTCGTGGAGGAGCTCGAGTTCCGCCGGGACGCGGCGCTACCTCCCGGGCCCGAGCCGTCGGCGCTCGGGGCCGCCGGGGAGGGCGCGGCAGAGCCTGAGACGGCGTCATGACCCGAGGGGGCTAGCCGTCCGGGGGACAGCCGGTCGAGCGGTGAACCGCGGCCCCGATCGGTGATGGTTTATCGCCCCGGCACCGATGTAGTACCGGCGCGGGGATAGCCAAGCCCGGTCAACGGCGCCGGATTTAGGGTCCGGTCTCGAAGGAGTTCGAGGGTTCGAACCCCTCTCCCCGCACTGGTCCAATCGCGGCCCCATCTGCTGGTGATGCAGCCTGTTTCTGCCCACGGTTTCCCGCCCGGAGAGATACCCCTACCGGCGGTGCGATAGCCCCCAGATAAGCGACGGGCCTGCGAGCGAACGGTCAGTTCCCTGGGCCCGAAATTCGGGAACGGCCAGGGGCCCGCATACGGAAACCGGGCTCCTCGAGATCGTACAGTCCGTCCCACCGTCGGCCTGGATCCCTCGGTGGAGGGTTCTGTTGGAGAAAAGAGAGGCGGGAGGTTCAGCGGTCCATCCCGCCCTGCGGGCCGCCCGAACTCATGTCCTCGCGGTCTGCCATCGCGCACTCGCGGTCGTACATGGCTCGCTCGCGCTCCGCCATCCCCCGCTCACGCTCGGACATTCCCCGCTCGCGATCGCACATCGCGCACTCTCGCACGGAAAGCACCCAGACATAGCCGCCCTCCTCACCGCGGCCCGTCCCCGCCTGCTTCTGCATCCCGGGGTCGTCGTCCTCGCTGGCCTCGCGGAGCATCCGGGACATCTGGTCCATGCCGGCCTCCTCGCTCTCCTGCGCTCCGCTGCGGCCGCCGGACGTGCCCCGCATCTCCCCGGCCTTTTCCGTGTTTGCCATGGTGATCACCGCCTGTTCTGGATGTGGATCTCGTCCGTATAGTCGGTCGCGCCCAGGCCCTTGCCCGTGACTCTGGTCTGTCGCTCCTTCATGCCCTGCTCGCGGGTTCGGAGTTGCTCGTCACGGTCTTTGAGCGAGCGCTCGCGTTCCGCGAGGTTCTGCTGCCGGGCGTGGGAGATCCTCCTCGCGCCGGATGAGCTCGGGGTCACCTTCCTCGCGGGCCTCGCGGAGCCTCCAGGACATCTGGCCCATGCCGGCATCCTCGCTCTCCTGTGCTCCGCGACCTGGCGTTCCCCGGGTCGTCATCTCTTTCTGGCTACCCGACGACTCGCCGGTCGTGGGCTCCCTCGAGCCGGCGCTGCGGCCCTCGCGCTGGTGTTCCATGTCCAGATCCACCAGCACCCTGAGAAGCGCTTTTTTTAAACAAAAATTCGTCCTTAGATATCTCAACATATCTTTCTTCCAACCGTATGGCCTGAGGAACAGAGCTCTACGCCGGGAGGAGTCCGCTACGTCACATGGACAGAACCAGGTCTCCTCGTTCCGCTCAAAGCGACCGTGTCGCCAGGCCAGTCGGTCCCCCCCGGTCTCGGGCCGTCGCGTATCCCCTCCTATAAGATTGTTGACACAGGCCGAGCCGGCGGAACGAACCGGCTCAGGACAGGGAGATCCCGGGGGTGTGAGAGGGAACTCGAGAGCCGGTTCGATACGCCAGCGCCGGTCGCGGCCCGCCGGCAGTGAGAGGACGGAGCGCTTCCGCGGGTGTCCCGTCATGCCGTATAATGTCGCGGGTCTGCCGAAGGGCCTCCACCCCGGCAGGCTTCCGATCTCGGACGCCCGCCAGGCTCTGGTCGGTTCAGGAACCTGGGAGATCTATGCCGCGCGGAGTAACATGATTCCTGGAATCGCCCTGCTCTCCATACTGCGATTGTGGAAACCGGACCGCCCTGAATGGTGCCTACCGGGGTCCGCCGACATAGCTATTTCTTGGGGGAGACGGAGGCACGAGTGCCGTCCTGCGCTGTCGCGCTCCAGGATCTCGCGATGGTGCCGCGGCTCGATCCTCGGATCCATAGCGAAAGCATGATTAGACATGGCAACATACAAGGTCGATAGAGTATTCAAAAGACCGCACGACTCCGCTGAGTGTACGGGTCGGGTGCGGCACCTCCGTTCCGCATCCCCTCATGGAAGGGGGATCTGCGCGATCGGAAATTTCGGCTCTCTTTAAAATTCGGAGAAAGTATATATATCTTGCCGAGAATGCGCGGATAGAATCTACGTAATTTGTGACCCTCGCAAAAAGGAAAGGGTTTAAACGGTTACTTCAAACCCCCAGAGTTGCATGAAGAACAGCCTGTATTTGAGGTCCGGCCTGGTCGTGCTGGTCCTGCTCGCGGCCATCCCCGCGGTGCTCGGTGCGACCACCATTACCGGCCCGACTGTGATTTCATCGCCTGGTACCTATGTCCTCGCAAAGGACATCACGGGCGGTAAATCGCCCGCGATCTGGGTAAAATCCTCCGGTGTCACGATCGATGGCAACGGCCATCTCATCGATGGCAACGATGCCTCGAGCAGTTTCGGGATCCTGGTCAACAATCCAGGCACGACGCTTACGGGCGTCACGATCAAGAACGTCCGCGTCCAGGACTGGCACTTCGGCGTCTACCTGAAGGGGGTCGCCAGCAGCACGGTGACGGGCGTGACGGGCACCTCGAACACGAAGGCCGCCATCAGCCTTCGTGAGTCGAGCCGCAACACGATCTCCGGCTGTACCGCCGCGGGTAACGAACAGGGAATCCACCTCTGGGCGAACTGCGACGGCAACACCATCACGGGCAACACCATGAAGGACAACTCCGACATGGGCCTCTGGCTCGCCGGTACCGGCCGCACGGGCAGCGGGATCGTCTACGACTCGACCGGGAACATGGTCACGAACAACGTCGCATCGGGGAACCGCTTCGGGCTCTACCTCGACTTCACCCGTGACAACACCGTCTCCAACAACAAGGCAAACAACAACGACAACCACGGTATCTTCCTGGACTACTCGTCCGGCAACAAGCTGATCGGCAACTCGGCCTGCGGCCACTCGCAGTCGGGTATCGTCCTCTTCGACTCGGACGGGTGCGCCATCAGCGGCAACACGGCCACCGGTAACGGCGACTACGGCCTCTGGGCGATCGAGAGCGTGTCGCTCTCGCTCGGGTCCAACGGGTTCTCCGGGAACAGCGCCGGGACCCACAAGCTCTCGGGCGGATCCACCGCCTCGGGCTCGGCCTCCCAGACCTCCGGCGGGGTCGCCCCGACAACGCGCGTCTCCACGCCCGCACCGGCAACGTCCGAGGCCCAGACGAACGCCCTGAGCAGGGCAGTCGCCACCCCCACCATCGAGAAGACGACCGCTACCCAGCCGTCGTCCGGCTCCGCGGCCATCACCGTGACGCCGGCAACGGCCAAGAAGGGCGCCGCCGTCAAGTTCACCGTGAAGCCGGCCGCCGGCAAGACCATCAAGTCGGTCTGGTGGTCGTTCGACGCGGACAAGCACCTGAACTCGTGGAACGCGCGGTCCACCAGCCCGACGTTCTTCTACCCCTCGACCGGCACGTTCTCGCCGCTCGTGAAGATCACCTACACGGACAACTCGGTCGCCGAGGTCAAGCTGTCCAAGTACGTGAAGATCTCGTGAGCGCGGGACGCGCTTCACACCCACCTCTTTCTCTCCTCTCAACCGTCGGCTCCAGCCGGACCGCCGTTCCGGCGCCCACGAAACCTAGATATCATCCCCCCGCCATCCCTCTGCATGGACCTCTACGTCCTCCGGCACGCGAAGGCGGAGCGGGCGGTCCCGGGCGGAGATGATGCGCGCCGTCCGTTGACGGAGAAGGGACAGCGGGACGCACGCCGGCTGGGCCGGTGGGTGCGCGAGCACGAGCTCGCGCTCGACCTGGTCGCGACGAGCCCGTATACCCGTGCGCACGAGACGGCGACCCTCGTGGCCCAGTGCGGAAGCGCGCTGCCGCTCATGATCTGGGACGAGCTCGTCCCGGGCAGCACGGTCGCAGCGCTCATGGCACGGCTCGCGACCCTCGACCCGAACGCGGCCGTGCTCGTGGTCGGGCACGACCCGCTGCTCTCGGATCTCGTCTCGGCCGCGATCGGCGGCGGACGGGCCCGGCTGGCGAAGGGCGCGCTCGCGCTGATCGGGCAGTTCTCCCCGGAGAGCGGAGGAGCGCTCGAGTGGCTGGTGACACCGGGGGTGATCGTGCCGGGACCCTGACGGATCGATCCCGTGCAGACCGGGAGCCCGGGCCCGACGCGAGTGCTTAAACCCGCCGGGGGCCCATCGTTTCTCTGTGCCGCGCCCGGCCTATCTCGTCGAGTACGCCTACCTTCGCGCCATCGCGACCATCGCCGCGATCGTGATCCACGCGGTGGCCCCGGCGATCGTCGCGGGGTCGGCTGGCCACCTCCTCGTGCCGTACCTCGCGATCGACGCGGCAGCGCACGTCGCGGTGCCTCTCTTCGTCTTCGTCTCGGGCGCGGTCCTGATGCACGTCCATCCCCCGCCCCTCGGGGCCGGCCGGTTCATCGCCCGCAGGCTCGCCCGGCTCCTGCCGCCGTATCTCGCGGTCTCGGTCGTCTACCTCGCGCTCATCGCCGACGGGCAGGGGGGGATGACCGTGAACGAGGGGGCCGTGCGCCTCCTGACCGCGACGGCGAGCTACCACCTCTGGTTCGTCGCGCTCGCGGTCATGCTCGCCCTCCTGTACCCCGTGGTCGCGCCGTGGGTCCGGTTCGCGCGGCCCCGGACGCTCGCACGGGCCGGAGGCCTCCTGGCCGTGCTCTCCTCCGCCTACTTCCTCCTCAAGGCCCTTCTCCACATTGTCGAGCCTGGCTGGATGGTCTCGGCCCTCCTGGTCCAGGGCCTCGCGCCGGCCGGGTACCTGATCTTCTTCGTGGCGGGGATGGCGCTCACGGCCCACCCGGACCAGTCGGCGCGACTCGCAGCGCGTCTCACCCCGGGGCTCGCCGCGCTGGGAGTCCTCGCAGCGGTCGCTCTCGGGGCGGCACGTCTCGCGGCCTGGCTCGCGCCGAGCCCTGCCCTCCTGGCCCTCGCGGGGCTCTCCTTTCTCGTGGAGCCGGCCGCGTATCTCCTCGCCACGGCCCTGCTCCTCGCCGGGGTCCGTGCCCTCGGGCCCGGGGACGGAACCCGCGCCCGCGCGGTGCTGGTCGCGCTCGGCAGGGCGAGCTACGGGATATACCTGGTCCAGGGCGGTATGGTCCTCGTCGTGATCGAGTACCTCGCCCGTCTCGGCCTCGGCCCCGCGTCGGCGGTCTTCCTGCCGGCGGCGGTGCTCGCGACCCTTACTCTCTCGTGGGGCGTGGTGGCGATCGCGACGGGGGCCGTGCGCGTGCTGAAGGACAGGGGATGGCGGCGGGACCGGCTCGTGGCCTCGAGGGCCAGGACCCTGATGGGGCCGGCCGGGTATGCCGGCGGTCCCTCCCCGGAGCCGGTGCCGGCGATCGACGGCGACCCCGCCGAGGAGCGCCGGCGGTTCTCGCATCAATCGCATCAAAAACGGGGTTGATGGGAGATGGTGATGGGAGACCGTCGGGCGACGCAGCAAGCTGCGATTGCCTATTCCTCTTCATTCTATTGTTTTTACTGTACGCTCTCCCATCATTCCCATCAGAACAGTGTGCGGGGGCCTCTCGCACCGTGCGGCATCGTCTCTCTCTGTTCCGCAGGTTGATGGGAGAACTATTCGCGATATCGCGTATTCAGGCGGCGTTTCTTAATTCGAGGCCATTGAGGCCGCCGGCGATCTCCCATCACGTCTCACATCACGTCCGGTGTTGATAGGAGTGATGGGGGAACGGGGCGGGAGCGCGGGGACTCGATTCGTGGGGGGGCCGCCGGTCCCCTCACCGCCACCGCGGGAGGGTCGCGGTGAAGGCCGCCGCCATCTCCCTCGCACGGTCGACCGGCATCCCGAGTTCGGCCGCGAGCAGGGGCGCGGCCCGCTCGACGCAGGCCTCGAGGGTCAGGTCCGGCTCGACGAACGCGCCGTCCCGGTAGCAGTGGACGCAGTACTCCTCGCTCGGGGAGCCATCCGCCTCCGTGCCCGCGTCGGCGGGCTCCAGGAGCGGCATGCCGCAGCTCCCGCACGAGGGGACCACCCGGCCGCTCCAGCGCCGGAGTGGCCGGAGCTGCGCGAGTACGAAACCCTCCGCCCGTTCGGGCGGGATCTCGAAGAGGCGCGACATCATCTTGCCGCCGCGCCCGGCCATCGTCTCGATCGTGGCACCCGGTTCGGTGAAGGATCCGTCCTGGTAGCAGTACCGGCAGTAGTACGTGCTCGGCCTCCCGTCCTCCTCCGTCCCCCGGTCCTCCGCGGCGCCGATGGGCATGCCGCAGCTATGGCAGGTCTCAGCGATCTCGTTCATGCGTCTCGTTCTCCATTTTTGCGCCCGTTTCGAGCGCGGCCGCCACGAACGCGGGCGGCATGAGGGTCCTGGCCGCGACCTCGTCGGGCGAGAGCCCGTCGGCTGCGAGCCTCCGCGCGACCGTGTCCATCGCCTCGCCCACCTCGACCAGGTGCCCGTCGGGGTCGTAGAACCGGATCACCCGCTGGGCCCACGGCGCCGTCTGGACCGGGTGGACCAGGCGGGCGCGCCCCTCGAGTTCCGCTGCGAACGCCTCGATCGCGTCCGTCTCGAAGTACAGTTCGCAGCGCGGCCGCTCGACCGGCGACGGGTCCAGCCCGCCGTAGATCATGGTCCGGGCATCGGCCGCCTCCCAGATCGAGAGGCCGCACGCAAAGGTCACAAGGCCGTCGAGTTCGAGGACGATCGGGAGGTCGAAGAGGTCTCGGTAGAAGTCGCGAAGGAGGGGCACGTCGTCGCTGAAGAGGACGACCGAGGCAAAGCGGATCATGATGGCCGTTCCGTGCGGCGCCGATGCTGCCGCGCGAATAAGCGTCCGCCGCTCTGGGAATAAAAGGATAGGGTACGCCGCGCAACGGGGTGACCCGGAGGGAGAAGGCCGGGACGGGAGGCCCTCGAGCCCAGACCCGGCATCGAGAGCGCTCAGGCCTCCCCGCTCATCACCTTCACGGTCCTGATGGCCGTCTCCCACTTCTCGGGGTTGTCGACAAGGAGAGTCGTGGGCTCCATGTTTCCCTCGAAGTGGACCACCAGGGACTTCCGGCCGGCGACGCCGAACGACCCGATCGACCCCATCGGCTGGTCGATCTTCGTCTCAACCGCCCGGGAGAGGAGCCCCCCGGAGGCGACCTCGAAGATCAATCGCCGCGTCGTGAGGTAGAGCGTCCCCTTGCCGAAGAAGTCCGACTTCGCACTGTCCTGCACGAGGACCTGTTCGTCTTCCTGTAACGACTCCATGCGACTTTCCGCCACCAGACAGGATCTCGGTGCCCGTTCTATTTCTAGATGTGGTGGTCCCGGGAGGCGGGCCGGCAGGCCCTCTGCACGCCCTCCGGCCATCTCCGCGTGATCCACCGCCGGAAGACGTGCCTTCCGCCGCGACGGCGCCCGGCGAAGATGGAAAGGTATAACGGGTGCCGGAAAGACAAACACCACGATGACGATGACGGGGCCGCGCTGGCTTCTCTTCCTGGCTGTCGCCGTCCTTGCCGTCACCGCGGCGGGGTGCCTCCGCGAAGGGACGGCCGGCGTCACGGGGCTCACGGTCGAATCCGTGAACGCGACGGCCGGATCGGTGGTGCTGAACGTGAGCACGACGGTCCAGCACTGGTCCGGGCCCGCAGTCGGGTCCGGCCTCCTCCGGGTCGAGGTCCTGGACGACGAGACCGGCCTCCGGGTCCACGAGGGGACGCGGGAGTTCGACCGCGTCGGCCCGGGGAGCACCATCGTGGTGCCGTACGAGCTGACCCTGCCCCGCCGGGGCTCGTACCGGGTCCGCGCGAGCCTGGCCGGCGAGGGCGTCCAGGCCAGCAGCGGCGAGGTGACGATCCGATCGCTCGAGCGGCTCCCGCCGGACGACGCCCGGACCCCGATCGCGCTCGCGGACATGGACTTTTTGGTCCGGGGGGTCGAGAACGGCAGGGTCCGGATCGAGGCGGAGGTCCAGCTGACAAACCAGGGGGACGGGCCGAACCCGGACCTCGTCGTCGAGATCAAGGCGCGGGAGGCCGATGCCCGGCTCCTCGCGGACCGGCAGTGGACCACGGTCGGCGCCATCCGCCCGGGGGCGACCGTGACCCGGAACGTCACCCTCTCGGTCCCGGACCGGCACAACTACGAGGTCGAGGCCGTCCTCTGGAGCGGCGACGTGATCGTCGAGCGGGGCTCGCGGTCGGTGAACCTCGCCCCGAACGCGACCGGGGGGACCGAGTTCACGGTCCGGCGGATCGATACGGGCGAGTTCGTGACGGCCGGGGGGACCGGGGGACCCGTGCCGGTCCCGGTCCCGACCCGGACCCCGGGCTTCCGCGGCCCGGTCGTGCTCCTCGGGCTCGCCCTCCTCGTCCTCGCGCGGAGGCGGCGCCATGACTGAGGGGCCGCCCGCGGATCCCCCGTCGGCCCCGCGCCCGGAACGGTCGCGCCGGGAGTCCCTCTTCGAGCTCGTGGTCACCGGCCTGGCGGGGATCGTCCTGATACTCGTCCTCTTCGCGACCGTGCAGCTCTACTTTGCCGTGCAGGAGGCGATCCGGTACTGGGTGGCCGACCAGTACGTGCCGCTTGTCAACGGGGCGTTCTACCTTCTGGTCATCGTCGGCGGGGTCTACCTGGTCCTGCGGGTGTTCCGGCGGGGCTCGTAACGGGCTCCGCGGCTGTCCCCGCCGGGGAGAGAAGAGGGGGAGGGGGCGGCTCAGACCTCGGCCCGGACGTCGACGAGGCTGATGGTCCCGGCCCCCGGGCGGGGATGGTGCTCGCGGAACTGCCGGAGCCCGACCGTCAGGTCGCGCGTGAACGCGAAGTAGCCGATCTGGGTCTTTCTGCAGAGATTGAAGGCCATCTCCATCAGCCCCCGGGGGTCGGGCCGGCGCTCGCCGAGCCAGATATGGAAGATGTTCCCCCCGTCCACGATCGGAAAGAAGACGTGCTCGAGCTCCATCCGTCGTGTCAGCGGCACGGGGGCGCCCGGAGCCACGTGCGTCCCGTTCGTGTAGTAGATCGGGAGGTCCGCCGAGGTCCCGAGCCGGGAGAGCGCATCCTCGAGGTCGCCCTTGATCACCCGCTCCGCGTGCGACCGGAAGCGGCGGTCGAGGAGGTCCGCGACCGCAAACCGCTGCCCGGTCGTCTCCGCCGGGGTCCGGGCGAGGGCGATGGTCATGCCGTGTTTGGCCGAGAGCTCGCGCGCGTAGAGCTCGAGCTCGGTCATGGCTCGGACGGCGAGCCGGAACGCCTCGCGGCCCTCGTGGAGCTGAGCCCCGCAGTGGTGCTGGACCATCTCGTTGACCCCGACCACGCCGATGGTGTAGACGAGGGGGTCGAGGTCGACCGCGACGGCCCCGCGTTCGCCTGTGTTCGGATCCTTCGGCCGTTGCATCGCGAACGGCATCCGGCCGCTGGCGCGGACGTTGTTCATCCAGCGCCGTTTCATGCGGAAGGTCTCGACGGCCTTGTCCATCAGGCCCTTCAGCTCGGCAAACAGCCGGTCGTCGGAGCCCTCGGCGACGTACGCAGCCCGCGGGCAGTTGATCGAGACCACCTGCCAGGAGCCCATGGAGAAGTGCGCGCCGTCCTTGAAGACGAGCTTGTCGTCGAAGCCCGAGTCGTTCTCGGCCAGGCTCGAGAACTGGTACGCGCAGCACTGGTAGCAGCTGATCCCCTTGCCCGCGCCCCGGTACGCGGGGAGCTGGTTGTCGTAGTACGGCGTCCCGAACTTGGACGCGAGCTCGAAGGACTTGAGGTAGAGGTCGCGGTACGTCGGCAGGTCGGGGTGCGCCGCGTTGAAGGCCTCGTCCTCGGTCATGAAGTCCGGCTCGATCGAGATCTCGGGCTTGGGAAAGTTGAACGGCTTGCCCCAGGCGTCGCCCTCGAGCATGACGTCCATGAGCGCGAGGAAGCAGAGCCGGACCTCGCGCTCGAACTCGCCGTAGACCCGGAGCGGGGCCTGCTCGCCGTCCCAGACCCTGCCCTTGTAGACGCAGGGCTTGTCCTTCCAGAGCACCGGCACGCCCGGCGAGAGCTGGACCGACGAGAAGACGAGCTGGCCACCCCGGGCGACCATCATCTGGGTCATCTCGTAGACGAACATCTGCATGAGCTGCCGGATATCGTCGTACGGCATCCCCTCGAGGTGCGGCGCGAGGAAGGTCAGAAAGTTGTAGTAGCCCTGCCCGCCGGCGAAGTTCGTCTGGGCCGAGCCGAGCGCTTTTACCGCGTGGAGCACGGCCACCTCGGCCCGCTTTGCGGGACCGGCGACCGAGGCCTTGGTGCCGTTGCCATCGGGCATCAGGCCGTAATAGAGGAAGTAGCGGAGGTCCCAGTCCTGGCAGAACGGCCTGGTGCCGAAGTACTCGAGGTCGTGGACATGGAGGTCGCCCGAGAGGTGGTGGTCCGCGATCTCGGGCGGGAGCTGGAGCAGGTACTGCTCCTTCGAGATCTTGTCGGCCTTCTTCTTGTGGGAGGTCTCCGCGTTCTCCTGCAGGTTCGCATTGTCATGGGCCTCGAACCCGCGCCCGACGTCGATCTGGTGGGCGTCGAAGACCGGCGTGCCCACGCGTGTGCAGACGTTCCGGAACCGGACCAGGCCGCGCTCGAGCAGGACCATGTTCATGATCTCGCGGATCAGCGGGGCCGAGAGCGTGGCCAGGTTGAGCCGCCGTATCCGGTCCTCGACCTCGCGCGCTACCATGCGCGCCGTCTCCTCGTCCGCGCCCGCGCCGCCGTAGAAGGTCTCGACGAGCCGGGTCTCGACCAGGAGCTGCCGGGCGATCCGCTCGCGGTCCCACTCGAGGATGTGCCCGTCCGACCGCCGGACGGGCGGCATCGCCGGGACCCAGACGCCGTCGAGGGTCGCCTGCCGGGTCGTCTCCGGGGGGCTCACGCGGTCACGCCCCGCCGAGGAGGGCATCGACTGCCGAGTGGTCAACCTCGCCCCCGGCGAAGAGCTCGGCGGAGGTCAGGAACGTATCTCCCTTCCTCAGCACGGGCGCCTCGTTCACGAAGACGCCGTTGACCCGCAGCTCGGTCAGTGCTTCCGCGGAGGAGAGGTCCTCCTCGGCGTACGCGGCGCCGCGCGCGTCCAGGTACGCCTTCAAGAGCTCGCAGTTCGGACAGAACTCGAGCCGATACACGATCACCTCTTCGGTCACTGGCCCACCTCCGTTGCGCGGGTTACCTGTTGGGCGCGCGATATATTTTCTGTTATGGTATGACCCCGCCGCCGTCACCGATGGTCCACGAGACCGTGACCGACTCCTCGCCCTCGATCGCCTCGGGCTCGAACGAGGTCGGGGCGGCCGCCCCGCGCACGGCCCGGGCCTCGAAGGCGAGGGGCGAGATCGGGCGGACGTCGGTCCAGCCGTACTCGATCCCGGCGATGGGGCCGAGCCGGACACCGGCGGCTCCGGCGATCGTCGCCGCGTTCTGCAGGGCGGCCGCGACGGCGGCAGCAAGGAGACGCTGCCGGAAGGCGTCGGGGTCCGCGAGCTCGAACGTCACCTGGACCTGGGCGCCGGGCGCGGTATCAGCGATCGCGTCGAGCACGGCGCCGGCGTCGGCCGTCCGGGGCAGCTCGAGCCGGAGCGCGTGAACGGCCGCGAAGCCCTGGAAGAGCCGGCGCTCGTGCTTCGGGTCCCACTCCTCCTCGCGCCCGACGCCGAACCGGACCGTCTTCAGGGCGGTGCGGGCTATACCCCGCCCCTGGATCGCGCCGCGGATCGCCTCGACCTCGAGCGCGGCCCGCTCGACCGCGTCCGCATAGTCCGTCGATCGTCCCCTGACCTGGAACCCGAGCACGGTGAGGTCGGGGTCGGTCCTGAGCTTGCCGCGTCCCTGTACGCGGATCACAGCATCGGCCATGCCCCTCTCTAGTACGGCCGGGCACATCAAGGGATCGGCCAGGCGCAGGCTTATGCCCGCGCCGGGCCGCATACTACTCCGGTGCTCGCCCGCCTCACCCGGCTGATGGCCATCTCGCCGGTTCGCCGGCAGTCCCTGATCGGGCTCTTCACGACGATCGGCTCGACTCTGCTCGGCTTTGCGGCGACCGTCTACATCGCCCACGCAGCCGGGGCCGAAGCGCTCGGCGCCTTCTACCTCCTCTCTGCCTACCTCGGCTTTCTGCTCCTCGCCTCGGACCCGGGGCTGGGCGGGGCAGCGGCCCAGCGGATCGCCGGACGGGACGAGCCGGCCGCGTACTTCTCGGCGTATGCGGCCATCCGGGCGGGGCTTGCCATCGCCATCGCTGCAGGGTTCGTGGTCGCGGCGCCGCTGCTCGTCGACCTCGGCCGGGCGGGACTCGTCTCCTGGCTCGCGCTCGCCCTCCTGGCCTCGACCGTCGCCGGGATCGCCGCGACCGGGGTCTGGTCCACGGGCAACGCGGGGATCGGCCAGGTGGCCGAACTCGTCGGCGTGGGCGTCCGCGTGCTGGTCCAGGTCCTCGCCGTCGCCGCCGGCTACGGCGCGGCCGGGCTGGCGGGCGGGCTCGTGGTCGGCACCCTCGGCGCCGCGCTCGTCAACCTCCGGTTCCTCTCACTCCGGCCGGGCCGGTTCGCCGCCCGCCACCTCGCCGCGCTCGGACCGTTCGCGTTCTGGACGTTCCTGGTCACGCTCGTGGCGGTCGTCAGCGCGAACGCGGACACGATCCTGATCGGCTATTTCCTCTCGGACCGGGAGGTCGCGCTCTACCGGACCCCGCTCCAGCTCGCGGCCCTCGCCGTCCTCTCGACCATGCCGCTCCGGGCCTCGCTCGCACCGCGGATCGTCGGGTGGACCGCAGCCGGCGAGCTCGGCGAGGTCGCGGGGGCGCTCGCCCGCGCCTGGACTTTCGCGCTCCTGTTGGCCGCCCCGGTCGCGGTGGGCGGGATCCTGCTCGCGGACCAGCTCCTCTACTTCCTCTACGGCGCGGAGTTCGCAGTGGCCGCGCCGGCGTTTGCGGTCCTCCTCGTCGCCCAGCTCGTCTCGGTCGGATCCCTGCTCGAGGGGATGGCGCTCTCGGCCGTCGGGCGACCGAGGGGCGCGTTTGCCGCAGCCGGCGCCGGGGCCGTGGTCCTCGTCCTCGCCGACCTGGCCCTGATCCCCATGCTGGGCACGGCGGGCGCGGCCCTCGCTCTCCTCGCCTCGGTGGCGGTCTCGACGATGCTCGCCCGGGTCCTTCTCGGTCGGACTATCCGGGTTCGGCTCGAGCGGCGGCCCCTTGGTGCCATCGCCCTCGCCGCCGGCCTCATGGCCGGCGCCGTCGTCGCGTATCGCGCTCTAGTTCCGCCGGATTCCCTCCCGCTCCTGGTCGGTGCGGTTGTCCTGGGTGCGGCCGTCTACCTCGGCGCGGTCCTCGCCCTGGACCCGACGATCCGGTCCGAGGTCGCGGGGCTCGCGCGGGCGCTCCTCTGAGCTGGAGGCCGCCCGGGCAACCGAACATGCTTTGTACCGGGCGCGCCCACACTCTCCCCCATGGTGCGGACCTTCGTCGCGGTCGACCTCCCCGCCGGGATGCGGGATCGGATCGCGGACGCCGTGGAGCCGCTGCGGGGCTCGGGGGCGCGGCTCGCTTTCGTGGCCCCATCCCAGATTCACGTTACGCTCGCATTCCTCGGCGAGGTCGATCCCGATCGGCTCCGCGCGGTCGCGGACGCACTCGGGGGCGTCCACGCGTCCCCGTTCGAGGTCCGGGTCGGGCCGATCGAGGGCAACAGCCGGTCGTCGCCACGGACCATCTGGTGCCCCTGCACCGACGACGGATCGCTTGCCGCGCTTGCCGGCTCGGTCGGTGCCGCGCTCGAACCGCTCGGGTTTCCTCCCGAGCGACGGCCGTTTCGCGGCCACGCAACGGTCGCGCGGGTGAAGGCGTTTCACCCGTCGCTCCTCGATGGGCTTCGGGCCCTGGCGCGCGACGGCTTCGGGACCTTCACCGTCGATCGGTTCCGGCTCAAGCGGTCCACGCTCACTCCGCAGGGGCCGATCTACGAGGACCTGGCAGAGGTGGTCCTCTGAGCGACGCGATCCGCGAGACCGTCCTCGCCCGGATTCGGCCGCGGGCGGACGAGTGCGCCCACCTCCAGGGTGTAATCGAGCGACTCGTACCCGCGATCGAGGCACGGGGCGTCGACGCCATGGTCGTCGGGTCGGCCTCGCGCGGCACCTGGGTCCGGGGCGACCGTGACCTCGACCTCTTCCTCCTCTTCCCGCCCGACCTCGACCGCGAGTCCCTCGAGCGGGACGGGCTCGCCATCGCCCGCGCTGTCGCGCTCGAGTTCGGCGACGGATACCGCGAGAAGTACGCCGAGCACCCGTACATCAACGCCACCGTGGACGGCCTCGACGTGGACCTGGTTCCGTGCTACTGCGTCGCGGCGGCAACCGGGATCCAGAGCGCGGTCGACCGGACGCCGTTTCACACGCGGTACGTGGCCGACCGGATCGCCGGGCTCGTCGACGACGTCCTGCTCCTCAAGCAGTTCACCAAGGCCGGCGGGGTGTACGGCTCGGACCAGATGACCGAGGGGTTCGCCGGGTATCTCTGCGAGCTCCTGATCCTCCGATACGGATCGTTCGAGGGCGTCCTCGAGGCCGCGAGCCACTGGCGCCCGGGGACGGTGATCGACCTCGAGAGGCATGCGGCCAGGCGGTTCGAGGAGCCCCTCGTGGTCGTGGATCCGGTCGATCCGAACCGGAACGTCTCGGCCTCGGTCTCGCTCTCGCAGATGATGGCCTTCGTCGAGCTGGCCCGCGGCTATCTCGAGGCCCCGTCGCCCGGGCTCTTCGAGGTTCGCCCGGACCCGCCGATCCCGGCGGACGCGTTCGCCGATGCACTCGACCGCCGGGGGACCACGGTCTACGCCCTCCGGTTCCCGACCCCGAACCTGATCGAGGACGTGGTCGTCCCCCAGCTCAGGAAGAGCCTCGAGGGGCTGGTCTCGCTGCTGGAACGGCACGGCTTCGTGGTCAACCGGGCCGACTGCGAGATGGGGCCGGAGCATTGCCTGCTCGTCTTCGAGCTCCTGGTCGATACTCTCCCGGCCGTCGCCCGCCACCAGGGCCCGCCGCTCTGGAACGGAGAGAATGCGGCCCGGTTCCGTGAGAAGTATGCAGCGGGTGGTGGAGCGACCTGCGCGGGGCCCTTCATCGAGAACGGCCGGTACGTGGTCGAGGTCCCGCGCCGCTTCCGGACGGCCGGGGCCCTGCTCGGGTCGGACGAGATCCTCGGGGTATCGCTCGGCAAGAATGTCCGGCGGGCGCTCGGGAGGCGCGAGCTCCTGAGGGGCCGGGACTGCTGGTCCGGGGAGTTCGCGCCCTTCCTCGGGGCGTTCCTCGATCCTGCCTCGCCGATGGTCCGGTTCCGGCGCGGCTAGAGGACGGCGTTGCCCCGCTCGCCGGTCCGGACACGGACCGCGTCCGCGAGCGGCTGGACGAAGACCTTGCCGTCGCCGGGCTTTCCCGTGCGGGCGGCCTCGCAGATCAGGTCCACCACCCGCTCGACGGCGCCGTCGTGGACGGCCACCTCGACCTGGATCCGCGGAAGCAGGTCGATCACGTACTCGGCGCCGCGGTACTGCTGCCGTATGCCGCCCTGCTCGCCGCGGCCCCGGACCTCCGAGACGGTCATCGAGCCGTAGCCGTTCTCGCCGAGCGCGCGCGTGACCGCTTCGAGACGGCTGTCCCGGATGATCGCCACGACCATCTTCATGGTGGTGGAGTCGCGCCCCGGGGATATATGGATGATCACCGGGCCGTCGGGTGGCAGCCAGAGGGATCGCGCCGGGTGCGGATGACCGACCATGGCTATTTTCAATATCTCTGAAATATCGCGTCCGATTCGGGAAAGAACATCAATTCTCTCTCTGCTGACCAGTGGTGCCGGGCAATTCATTAAATAGAAGAACGACTATGCCTTTCACGTCTGCTCACTCCCGCGGGCCCGCCACTCGCGTGCCGGCCCGGGGCTCCGAAGGCCCCGAGGCGAGACGGGCAGAATGGTTGGCGGCCGGAAGCTGCGTCCCCAGCGCGGCATCGGCCCCGGCTCGGGGGTGCCGGCCGCCGCCCCCGGAGATCGGTAGGATCGCGCGGTCATGGAGGAGCGAAAATGAGGAGATATTTGTTGTACCTAGCCTGTGCTCTGGTTCTGGCTACCCTGATCGGCGCTGTCCCGGCAACGGCCACGGACACGATTGCGTTCATGTCCACGCGCGACGGCACCTGGGCGATCTATACCATGGACCCGGCCACCGCTGCCGCGACCCGCCTGACCACGGGTGACGACCGCAATTGCGACCCTGCCTGGTCACCCGACGGCTCCAGGATCGCCTTCGTCTCGTACCGGGATGGCAGCGCCCCCGAGATCTACACCATGAACGCCGACGGCAGCGGCCAGTCCCACCTCACGGCCAACGCGGCCTGGGACGGTACGCCGGCATGGTCCCCCGATGGAGCAACGATCGCGTTCGCGTCGGACCGCGACGGTGACGGCGACATCTACGTCATGCGCGCCGACGGCACGAACCCACTCAACCTGATCGCCCACGGAGACAGGGGCTCGGAACGGGACCCGGCATGGTCGCCCGACGGCTCGAGGATCGCGTTCACCTCGGATCGCGACGGTAACGCCGAGGTCTATGTCATGAATGCCGACGGCAGCGGCCAGGCTCGCCTGACCGCGAACGGTGCCTGGGACGGCACACCGGCATGGTCGCCCGACGGCTCGAGGATTGCCTTCCGGTCGAACCGCGACGGCAACAACGAAATCTATGTCATGAACGCCGACGGCTCGGACCAGCGCCGGCTGACCACCGATCCCGGGACCGACAGCGATCCGGCATGGTCGCCCGACGGCTCCAGGATAGCGTTCTCGAACGGCAACGACATCTGCCTGATGCACGCCGATGGCCGCGACATCGTCCGCCTGGGGACGGGGACCTCCACGAGCTGGCAGGACATGCAACCGTCCTGGAGAGGCGGGAATGGCGGAGCCGGGCCGGCGGACGAGATCGAACCGGACCGGACGGTGACCGGAAACGGGTGGATCGCGTCGCCGTACGGCGCATACGCCGCGAACCCGCGGCTGACCGGCAGGGTGGCCTTCGCCATCGACGAGGGGTACTGCGACGGATCCTCCAGTCCACGGGGCATGGTTACGCTCTGGTTCGGGGCCACCAGCCAGACCTTCCGCTCAACACGGTGTGACCGCCTGGTGATCGACGGCACGAGGGCACAGTGCTGGGGGACCGGGACGCTGAACGGGCGGAACGGGTACGCGTTCATGCTGACCGCGGTCGACGGGAAGACGACACGGTACGGCACGGTCGACCTGCTCCGCATCAAGGTCTGGAAGCGATCGACCGGGGCGCTCGTCTACGACAACCAGCGCGAAGCCCCCGAGAGCGCGGCCCCGACCAGGAGCATCGGCGGCGGCGCGATCACTGTTCGAGATGGGTGACGGCGCCGGTCGTTCCCCCTTTTTTCGGCCGTCACACCCGGAGCGTTGACGAGCCGGTGACGGGTCCGAGCGAGAGATCGGGATCTGGCTTGCCTAAAACCGGACCCGCTCCTGCTCGCGCTCGTGCATGTTCACGGCCATGGTCCAGAACCAGGCAGTACCGTGGGCCAGGCGGAAGATCGCGAGCCGGGCGTCGCTCTCGCCCAGGATGGTGCGTACCCAGGGCCGAGCCTCGTACAGCCGCTCGACGAGGGCGGGGTCGTCGAGGAACTCGACCGTGCCTTCGACCCGGAGCTGCCGGCCGGACCCCTGTCCGTCGCCGGGGTCGTAGAAGCAAAGCTCGACCTTCGGATTGGCCCGGAGTTGCCGGTGCACGTCCTTGGTCGATACCGTGTGGAAGTAGAACCCGGTCTTGTCCGCGTACCACATCGCGAATCCCCGGACGCGCGGCTGGTCGCCCTCGACGGTCGCGATGTAGGCGACGGGGTTCGCGTTCGCGAAGTCCGTGACGGTCTTGAGATCCATGCCTACCGGTGGCTGAACGAGGATATGATGGTTGTGGCGGCCATCGGGGTCGCGGGTCGATCTTCCCTGGGGGATGGGTTCAGAGCGGAGTCCCGGGGTTTGGAGCGAGCCCGGGCGTTCCGTTCTCCATGAGCAGCGGGGAGCCTCGCCGCGGAAGGATCTATCCGAGTGGCACCGCCGCACCTTGATATTCTCCCGGCTCCCTACACGATCGTATGAAGGAGCACGACGATGTGGAGCGGCGGAAGTGGCAGAACCCCGACGAGATCCTCGCCGGCCTCGGCCTCGTTCCAGGATGGGTGGTGGCCGACATCGGCGCCGGTGACGGGTTCTTCACGCTTCCGGCGGCGCGGATGGTCGGGCCCCGGGGGGCAGTGTACGCGGTCGACGCCTCGGTCGGCCGCCTGAACCGCCTGCACGAAACGGCCGAGGAGGAGGGGGTCGAGAACATCCGGATCCGCGCCGGTGCCGCCGAGGAGTTCGTGATCTGCGAGGGGTGCGCCGACCTTGCCTTCTTCGGGATCTGCCTGCACGACTTCGCGGATCCGCGAGCCGTGCTCCGCAACGCGATGACCGCGCTCAAGCCGGGAGGCCTGCTCGCGAACCTTGACTGGAAGAAGGAGGAGACCCTCCGCGACGGCGATCTCCTTGGCCCGCCGGTCGAGATCCGGTTCTCGGAGGAGGAGGCAACGGCGCTGATCCGCGAGGCCGGGTTCGAGATCGAGTCGGTCGAACCGTCCGGGGAGTACTTCTACCTGGTCCGGGCGCGGCGGCCGGTCACCGGCACGTGACCGTCGAGAACCCGCGCTGCTTCGAGACGCCGTAGACCCGGTCCGCGACCCCCTCGAGCTCCTGCTCGTGCGAGACGATGATCGTCTGGTCGCACCCGGTCTCGCCGAGGATGTCGCGGAGCCGGTTGAGCTGGCCCGAGGAGAACCCGTCGGTGGGCTCGTCCAGGATCAGCAAACTTTCGCGCCCCATCCCGGCCTCCTCGCGCACCATGGTGTTGAGCGCAAGCCGGTATGCGAGCGCGAGGCTCGTCCGCTCGCCGCCCGAGAGCGAGTCGAGGTCGAGGTCGAGGTCGTACTCGCCCGAGCGGAGCATCGGCGAGAAGGTCTCGTCCACGCGGGCCTCGAGGTCGTCGGTCTCGACGAACCGGGCGAACCAGTCGGCGAACAGCCCCTCGAAGCGGAACCGGATCCGCTCGAAGACCTCCTCCTCGATCTCGGCGATGGCGGGGACCAGGTGCGCCGTGAGCCAGCGCTGGACCTCCCCGAGGTACTGCCGGCGCCGTTCGAGACCGAGCAGGCGCTCGTGCTCGATCCCGGCGGCCTCGAGACGCTCGGCCGTCCGGGCCTGGACGACCTCGAGCCGGACCCGCTCGTGCTCGGCGGCTGCGGCACGCTCGTCGACCTCGGCGAGCAACCTCTCGAGCTCATCGAGCCGCTCGACCGTCGCTGCCAGGGCCGCACACCGCTCACGCCGCCCGGTTGCTTCGGCCCGCCGGGCGGCGAGGCGCTCCTCGACGGCGGCGAGCGAGGCGGCCGCATACGCTCGCCGGCGGCCGGCCTCCTCCCGGGCCTCGCGGCGGTTAAGGGCATCCCGGTACGCCTCGACGACGCCGGCTGCTTCGAGCGCGGCCGCCCCGCCCTCGACCTCGGCGTAGCGTGCGGCCGCCAGGGCGTGGGCGTCGCGGCGGGCAGAGGTTGTGGCAAGGCGTTCCCGCTCGGGGAGGGCGAACGCTCCGGCCGCGAGCCGATCTACGATCGCCTCGAGCTCGTCGGCCACGGCGGCGCGCTCGGCCCGCCGCTGTTCAAGCTCCCTGCTTCGTCCCTCGATCAGAGCGCGCTCGCCGCGCACCGCCACGAGGTCGCGGCGGACCTGCTCGAAGACCAGGCGCTGATCCGCAAGACCGGCGAGCGCCCGGTCTATCTCCACGAGGCGCTCACGGAGTTCGGCGGCCGAAGCCCGCAATCCGTCGGCCTCGGCATCGGCACCGGCTGCGATCTCCGCGAGGTGGCCGGCCGTCAGGGTCTGGCGGCAGGTCGGACAGGCGGCGCCCTCGCCGATGGCCGCGAGCTCGGCCGCCTCCGCGAGGACGCGCGCAGCCTCCTGCTCGGCGGCCTCGGCCCGGGCCAGCGCGGTTCCGCGGACCTGGTGGAGGAGCCCCGTCTCCTCGTCCACCTGCGCCTCTGGCGCGAGCCCTGACTCGAGCCGAGACTCCTCGGCTTCGATGCGGACCGCCTCCGCCGCGAGCGCGGCCAGGACGGGGGCCGGGTCGCCTGCGGCGAGCTGGGACCGGAGTGCCTCCTCCCGCCCCTCGAGCCGCTCGCGCTCCCCCGCGATGGCGGCCTCGAGGGCCTGCACCTCCTCCACGAGGGTCCGGTGCTCGGCCGCGGCGGCCCGCAACACCGACCGCTCGGTCACGAGCGCCTCCCAGCGCGCGTGGCCCTCGGCGAGCGCGTCGAAGTCGCGTTCGTCCTCTCCATCGCCGACCTGCACGCCGAGCCGGTCGAGCTCGCCGCGAAGCGAGGTCACCTCGTCCTCGTCGGCCCCGAGCACCCGCTCGAGGGCGGCACGCTCGCCCTCGGCCCGGTCGAGCACGGCCCGGGCGCCGGCGAGGGGCGCGATCTCCTCGGCGAGCCGGGCCCGGCCGGCCGCGATCAGCGCGATGGCGGCTTCGACTCCTTCACGCTCCTCGGCGAGCTGCCCTGCCTCCTCCTCGAGCCGCCGCACCTCCTCTCCGATGCGGGGGAGCTCGCGCGCCTCTGCGGCGTAGACCTCGCGCCGTGGCGCGATCACGGACCGCACGAGGTGCTCCTCGACATTCCTCCGGGCGTGCCGGTACTGCTCGAGGCCGAGGGCGCGGCGGAGGATGTCGAGCCGCTCCTCGCGCCCGAGCATGAGGACCTGCTTCATCTCCTCCTGGGGGGTGTACACGGCGTACCGGTATATCCGGGAGGAGGCCTTCGGGTCGGGCCGCTCGTTGAACCCGAGGAGCTCGAGCACCCTGGCCTTCAGTTCGGTGGTCGAGTAGTCGGTCCGCGTTCCGTCGGCCTCGATCCACCCCTCGACCTGCCGGACATCCCCCTTGCGGGCGCCGCGCACGAGCGCCCGGTGGACCGTGTATTCGATCCCGTTCGCGGTGAAGGTGACCGCGACCTCGCCCCTCGCGGCGCGGTGGCGGAGCAGGTGGGTGTTCTTGATGTCGCCGAGACCGAAGAGCCCGAACTCGAGCGCGGCGAGCAGGGTCGATTTGCCCGAGCCGATCTCGCCCCAGAAGAGGGTGATCCCGTCGCCGAACTCGACCACGGTCGGATCGGATCCGTAGGACCTGATATTCGAGAGCGAGAGCCGGACGAGCCTCATCGCTCTTCACCGAGCCCGGGCAGGACCGCGCCGGCTCGCTCCCGGACCCGCCCGGCGAAGGATCGGCCGGCCTCGCCCTCGACCGGCTCGACCGCGACGGCCTCGAGGACGCGCCGGCCGGTCTCGGTGCCTGCCTCCGCCTCGAAGACGGCCTCAATCACGTCGCGGACGGCCACGTCGAGCGCCGGGTCGGGGTGGAAGGCCGCGCACCGCTCGGCGATCACCCGCGCCTCGATCTCATGCTTGGCCCGGGGCCCGTCACCCCTCGCCCGGCGTGTCGTCGGCCCGGTGAGCCCGCTCCGGCTGAGCTTGACGCAGAGCGCGCCCTGCGCCTCCAGGGCCTCGCGCGCCGCGCCGAACGGCACCTCGCGCGGGTCCCCGGCGGCGAGCGTGCCGCGGGCCCTGATGAGGACGATCGCGCCCTGGTGGTCGCACGAGCCGACGGCCGCGTCGAGCCCGAGGGCTACCTCGCCGGCAGTCCGTCCGTCCGCCGGCAGGTCGTGAAGGATAACGGGCGGGAGTGGGACCTCCACGAACGCGAGGTCGGTGACGGTCTCGTCTGCCGTCACGATGTAGAAACCCCGCGGCGCGTCGCGGGTGCGCTCGAGGTCCCCGTACTGGTGGCCGAGCAGCGGGCCCGGGTACGCGAGGAGGCCGCGCCCGCCCGGGACGGGCGCCTCGATCCGCGTGTGGATGTGCCCGCCCGCGTAGTAATCGAACCCCGGTGGCAGGAAGGAGCGTGGCATGGACTCGGCGTGCCGTTCGTGCTCGGGCAGGACCTCGTCCAGGGCCGAGTGAAAGACGAAGACCTTGAACCCCGGCTCGGCCTCGAGGCAGGCGTGGTCGAGGCGACGGTAGTACTCGCGCTCCAGCGATCGCTGCCGGCCGGAGAGTCCCGCGAGCTTGGCACCCGTTCCCTCGTCGACGATGAACCGCGGCCGGACCAGGGCGTCCTCACCTTCGCCCGCGATCTCGGAGGCCATCAGTTTCACGAAGAGCCCGGAGGCCTCGAGCACGTCGATCACCGAGGCCGAGCTCGGGCTGTAGTCGTGAGAGCCGTAGGTCGCGTAGACCGGGATCCCGGCCTCCCGGACCCGCCGCAGGATCTCCGCTGTCTCGCGGACGTGGGCCATGTCGGGCAGGGTCGCGTCGAAGAGATCCCCCGCGATCACGATGAAGTCGACCTGCTCCTCGATGCAGCGCTCAAACGCGGCCCGGGCAGCCGAGAGCCCGATCTCGGAGAGGGCGCGTTCGCGCCAGGCCCCGACGTGGAGGTCGGCGAGGTGGGCGAAGCGGAAGGTCATCCAGTCCCTCCCCGCGATGCGGGGCCCGGATCGTCGGCACTCTCCCCCATGTTCGTCCCAGATATGGGGTTCGCAGAACCTTCAAGGTGTAGTCCGTGCGTACACGGTGGGCATGACGCCGATGCGGCGGGCCGAGAAAGCGGTGACCGACCCCGCCTGGTGCCGGGACGTGCTCGATGAGGCCCCGTTCCTCGTCCTGGCCCTGAACGACGATGGGCCGCCGTACGTGGTCCCGCTCTGCGTCGCCGTCGCCGAAGACGGCGGGATCTACCTCCATATGGCGACCGCCGGGCGCAAGCTCGACCTGCTCCACGCCGATCCCCGCGCCGGCTTCGTGGCGGTGAGGCATGCCGCCGTGGTGCCGGGCGAAACGGCCTGCGCGACGGGCATACGGGCGGACTCGGTCGCCGGAACGGCGGCGTGCGAGATCATCGACGACCCTGCCGAGCAGCGCCGGGCGATGGACGCGTTCGCCCGGAAGTATACCGGTGCCGTCCCCGACGGATACCCCGTGACGGCTCTGTCGGCCACGGTCGTGGTCAGGCTTGACCCGCTCTCGGTCACCGGCCGCCGCACGGGGTGAACCGTGCTTGCCGGACCGAAATGCTCTCCTTTATTAAGCCTGGATATCTGAACAACCTACAGGGGGGACCTGCACCATGCATACCGTCCTCTACGTCGACGACAGCCCCGACGACCTCGAGCTCGGGAAGCTCTTCCTCGAGCGGAACGGCGAGCTGCACGTGGAGACACGGGTGTCTGCCGCCGAAGGGCTCGCGGCCCTCCGCGAACGGTCGTACGACGCGGTCGTCTCCGACTACCAGATGCCCGGCATGGACGGTATCTCGTTTCTGCAGGCCGTCAGGCGCGAGTTCGGCGACCTGCCGTTCGTCCTCTTCACCGGACGCGGCCGCGAGGAGGTCGCGATCGCGGCCATCAACTACGGCGCGGATCGGTACGTCCAGAAGGGAGGTGACGCGGCTACCCTGTACGCAGAGCTGGCCCATGCACTGCGCCAGGCCATCCTGCGCAGCCACGCCGAGTGCGAGCTGCGGCGGAGCGAGGAGCGGTTGAGTCGGCTCATGGACAACGCGAAGGACCTGATCTACCGGATGTCGCTCCCGGATCGGTCGTACTCCTTTATGAGCCGGGCCTCGGTTGACCTCACTGGGTACACGCCCGATGAGTTCTACGCGGAGCCGGGCCTGCTTCGGCGTCTGATCCATCCCGAGTGGCAGGAGTATTATCAGAGGATGTGGGACGACCTCCTCACGGGCACCGTGCCCCCGTCCTACGAATTCCAGATCATTGACCGGGCCGGGCAAACCCGGTGGGTCAACCAACGGAACGTCCTGGTCACCGGGGACGACGGCCGGCCCGTCGCGATCGAGGCGATCGTCACGGACGTCACCCGGCAGAAGGAGGTCGAACAGGACCTGCGGCTCAGCGAGCAGAGATTTCGCCGGCTCTTCGAGCAGATCCCGCTCGGGATCGCGGTGGTGGACCGGGACTACCGGTTCCGCATGGTCAACCCGACCTTCTGCCGGATGCTCGGGTACGCCGAGGAGGAGCTGATCGGACGACCCTTCGCCTCGGTGACGGACCCCGGAGACCTGCCGATCAGCCTCGCCGAGACCGACCGGGTGGTCAGCGGGGAGGTGCCCTTCGTGCGGTTCGAGAAGCAGTACCGGGCAAAGGACGGCCGGGCGGTCCGCGCCCGGCTCACTATCTCCGTGATCCGTGACGAGCAGGGGGGCGTGGAGCACCTGATCCCCGTGATCGAGGAGCTCGGGGGTGCGTCGGGAATCCCCGATCGCTAAACGGTCTCACCGCTCGGAGAGGAGCCGCCCGGCCTTGGCGATGCTCTCGCGCGGCAGCTCGTGGACGAGGATCGTGACCTCGGCCGGGTCGACCTCGAGGACGGAGGCGAGCGTGGCCGTGACCTCGCTGACGACGCGGCGCTTCTGCTCGAGGCTGCGGCCGGCAGCCATCTCGATAGTGACAACGGGCATGGGATCAGGTTGTCTGGCAGGAATGGCAATAAGGGTTCGGCGCAGGTCACCCTTCCCTGTCCGACCCGGACCCGGTGGCGGTCTCCTGTTCCGAGTACTTCGGCCGGAGGTCCGACCAGCCCGTGTACCCACAGTAGATGCAGCAGTCTCCCTCGCAGTGGGGGCACGGCGTCGGCGGCGGCCGTACCTCGACCCACCCCGAAAAGTCGCAGTACGAGCAGCCCTCGCCTTCGCAGGCATGGCAGATCACGCGGACGTAGTCGTCGTCGGCCATGGAGACAGGGAGGGGGGTGACCGGATATAGGGTTGTCGGTCGGGCGGATCGATACGCATACCCGTCCGGGCATCGACTCAATACGATGACCGTCCTGCTCGCGCTCGACGACACGGACATGCCCGATACCCCCGGCACCGGGCGACTTGCCCGGGAGATCGCGGCGGCCGTCCAGGCCTGTTACCCGGTCTCCGGCATCACCCGTCACCAGCTCCTTGTCGACCCGGCAATCCCGTATACCTCGCACAACTCTTCGGCCGTGATCCACGTCGAGGCCGAGCCAAGCGCGATCGAGGACCTTGGAGGCGTCGCCCGGGACCTCGTGCTCGAGCGCCACGCGCCGGGATCCGACCCCGGGATCGCGGTGGCCGACGGCGACGCCGTTTCCCCGGCGGTCGTCGCGTTCGGCCAGGACGCGAAGCGATGCGTGCTGACGCAGGAGCACGCGCTCCGGCTCGGCCGGAACGCTGGCCTGCTCCTGGAGGCGCTCGGCGGCTCCGGCGGCGGCGTGATCGGCGCGCTCGCAGGCATCGGGCTCGCCGCTACCCGCTCGGACGGCCGATATCTCGAGCTGGGCTCGATCCGTTCGCTCGGCGGGGAGACCACGGTCGAGGCCGCGCTCGCGGCCGGCATCGCCGGCGTCGCCACGCTCGACGGCCGGGCCGTGACCGGCGGGCGGCTCGTCTGCGAGCGCGGCAAGGGACCGAAGCCGGCGGTTGTCCAGGGGAGGGCAGTGCTCTTCGTCGAGGCCTGCGGCGACGGATGGCGCGCGCTGCGGCGCGACTGATCGGGACCCTTCGAGCAGAAGACTAAAGTACCTGGATCGCAGAGGCCGTGCCATGCCCTACGAGAGGCTCGAGGATCTGCCCGAGCGGGTCCGTAACCTCCTGCCGCACCACGCTCAGGAGATCTACCGGGCCGCGTTCAACAACGCGTGGGACCAGTACCGGGATCCCGGGGATCGGAAGCTCGGAGGGACGCGCGAGGAGACGGCACATGCCGTGGCCTGGTCCGCGGTTGAGAAGGAGTACACCAAGGACAACAGGACCGGGGAGTGGAGGAAGAAAGACAATAAAAGGGGACAATAACAGCCATACTTTCATATATCCGGACCGCGAAAGGAGCGCCCGAGTGATGGCGATGCAGAACCCAGACATGAGAGCGAGCGCCGCCTCGCACGGGGTACCGCGCATGATGCGGTCGAGCACGATCGTCGGCAGCGCGGTGCGGAACCTGAAGGGCGACGACCTCGGCAAGATCCACGAGCTGGTGCTCGACATCGTGACCGGCCGGATCGCTTACGCCGTCCTTGCCTACGGGGGCTTCCTGGGCATGGGCGACAAGCTCTTCGCAATTCCCTGGGAGGCGTTGATGAAGCGGTCCGATGAGCGGCAGTTCCTGCTGGACCTCGACGAGAATACCCTCAAGACAGCACCGGGATTCGACAAGGACCACTACCCGGCCTCGGCGGACGCGAACTGGCTCTCGAACGTCTACACCCATTACGGGTACACGCCCTACTGGTCTGGCGACGTTCCGCGCTGACTCCTCTTTTTCCTGGAAACCTTATGTAGGTCGACGCCGACGTTACTCCCACTGTGAGGGCGCAGCACGGGGGGGCGTAGCCACGGCCGGACTCTTCGAGGCCGTGGTTATCGGCCTCCTCATCCTCGCCAACGGCCTCTTCTCCATGTCCGAGTTCGCGGTTGTCTCGGCCCGGCGCCACCGGCTCCAGACTCGCGCCGAAGGGGGCGATGCGGGCGCAAAAGCGGCACTCGAACTCGCGGAGGAGCCCAACCGGTTCCTCTCGACCGTCCAGATCGGGATCACGCTCATCGGGGTCATCTCGGGTGCCTTCGGCGGCGCCGCCTTCGCGACCGCTCTCGCGGGATATCTGTCCCGGGTCCCGAGCCTGGCACCGTACGCGTCCACGATCGGATATGCCGTGGTTATCGTCGTGATCACGTACCTGACCATCGTCATCGGCGAGATCGTGCCGAAGCGGGTCGCGCTCGCGAACCCCGAGCGGATCGCGGTCCTCGTCGCGCGGCCCATGCGGTTTCTCTCGGTCGTCTCGTCCCCCCTCGTGGCGTTCCTTTCGGCCTCGACGAAACTGGTGCTCCGGCTGATCGGCGCGAAGGAGCCGGAGGAGTCACCCGTGACCGAGGAGGACGTCCGACTCCTGATAGAAGAGGGAACGACGGCGGGGATCTTCGACGAGGAGGAGCACGAGCTCGTCGACCGTGTCTTCCGTCTCTCGGACCGGCGCGTTGCATCGCTCATGACTCCGCGCCACGAGATCGTCGGGATCGACCTCGAGGATCCGCTCGAGGAGAACCTGGCGCGGATGCGCGAGGCCGGCCATTCCTACTACCCGGTGTACCGTGACAGCCTCGACCGGGTCGAGGGCATGGTCTCGATCCGGGATCTCTGGGCACAGAGGCCCGGTGCCGACCGGCCCGAGATCACGGCTGCTCTCTTCGAGCCGCTCTACCTGCCCGAGTCCCTGCCAGCCCTCAAGGTGATGGACCAGTTCCGGGTAGCAGCGACCCACGTCGCCCTGGTGACCGACGAGTATGGATCGATCGAGGGGATCCTGACCCTCCACGACCTGCTCGAGGCGATCGTGGGCTCGCTGCCCGATATGCCCGACGAGGAGCCGTCGGCCGTGGAGCGGGACGACGGATCGTGGCTCATCGACGGGCTCCTCCCGGTCGATGAGTTCCGGGACCGTTTCGACCTCCCCCCGCTCCCCGACGAGGAGCGCGGATACTACCAGACCGTCGGCGGGTTCGTGATGATGCATCTCGAGCGCACGCCGGTTGCGGGCGATCGGTTCGAGTGGGCCGGGAACGAGTTCGAGGTCGTGGACATGGATGGCAACCGCGTAGACAAGGTAATCTTCCGGCCCGAGCCCGGGACGCCAGACTGACGGGCTGTGATCCCCGGCGGGCTTCAGCCGGCGCGCCGTTCGGCCCCGATGAGCTGGACGAGCTCGCCGGCGAGGACGAGCAGGAAGACCGCGACGTAGAGCGGTACCGCGAGCGGGGCGAGTGAGAGGAAGACACCGATGCCGAAGAGCCGGTCGACCTCGAAGAGGAGCTGGACCACGTACCAGGCGGTCCCCGCGCCGGCGAAGGCCCGGAGGAACGGTCCGGGCAGGCTCGTCGGGAACGGGAGGTCGAGGACGATCGCCGCGAGGACGTTGAGAACGGAGAGCGCGACAACGACCCAGACGGTCGCGTTCAGAAACGCGATGATACCATGCCAGACCGAGGACGGGTAGGCCTTCGCGACCAGGTTGAGGATGCCGAGGACGATCAGGTAGACGACCAGTCCGACGAGATCGGCGATCGGGCGGTGGCGACCGTCACGGTCGCCGAACAGGTGATCCCGCCACTCTCCGACGGTCATGGCAGTGATCGTTCGTACCGCCGCGCCGCCTCGGGCCCCTTGAGACAGAAGTCCTTGTACCGCAGGTCGAGCTCTCGGTAGACTGCGCAGTCCGGGCAGACGCACCCGAGGTCCTCGATCACGCAACCGAACGACTGCCCGACGAGGCAGTAGAGCCGCTCTCCCGCCCCCTCGGTGCAGTCATTGTAGGTCGGGCACTCGGGACAGCAGCACTCGGGCGCGAGGTCCGCGAGCGCCTCGGCTCGCGCCCCGTGGCCAAGCTCGCGGAACCCGGCCATGAACGTCTCGAACCGGTCCATCTCTCGTCTCCGGGCATGACTCTGACGCCACGGTATATCAGTCCTTCCGTATGCGGGCGGTGATCCGGAAGTGGACCTTGGCCACCTGTTCGAGCATGGCGACACCGTCCCGGTCAACGATCGCCTGCGCCGTCCGAACCAATGCAGGGGACGACCCCCCCTTGGGAAGCCGGAAGCCGACGGCGTCCGAGAGCTCGGCGAGCCCGGCGAGGAACCGGGCCCGGGCCACGCACGAAGCGGCTGCGACGGCAACCCGCCCCTCGGCACCGCACTCGGTCACGACCGGGACGCCGGGGCAACAGGCGGTCAGGGCAGCGTCGATCCGGGGAGTCGCCGAGAACTGGTCCACGATGACGACGCCGACGGTGCCGTCCGCCACAAGCCTGCCGATGGCGGCAGCGTGGAGCCCGGCGAGCAGGTCGTTCAGGTTCCGGCCCCGGGCCGCGAGCGCCTCGTACCGCTCGTTGTACTCGACCGGCATCAGCACCTCGGCAGCAGTCGCGCACTCTTCCTCGATCATCGCCGCGAGCCGGGTCACCTCGTCGTCGGGGACGGCCTTCGAGTCCCGGACACCGCGGGCGGCAAGGCCGGCGGCCTCGAACTCGTCGACCCGGACGGCGGCGGCCACGAGCGGACCAAAGTAGTCGCCCTTGCCTGACTCGTCCGCGCCGACCTGCGGCCAGAGCCGGAGGACAGGCTCGGCCGAGTCGCCCGCGATGTCGGCGGCGATCCCCTGAAGCCGGAGACGGGTAGCCGGGTCGCGGAGCTGGGAGGCGTCGACCATGACCGAGCCGTCCCGCCGGGCGTAGAGCCGGACGACGCCGGCATCGCCGACCCGGAACTGGAGACCGTGCTCGATCGGCCGGGGTTCGGCAGATGGCAGCCCATGCCCGGCAAGACGTCGGCGGATCTCGTCCGCTCGCGCCTCGAGGTCGACCGGGCCATTCATCAGCACGGGTTGGGCGTGTATGAGGATAAATGCGGAAGGCAGGTGAGCATCCGAAGGTCTGCTCTTTTCACGAACGTCGAAGTCCCATGGCAACAGTCATTATATATATATTCGATGCAGTCGAGCATGAGGTGAGGTGACTCCATAACGGACTTTGGAACGATGCTCGGGGACGCCTTCGAGTCACCAGGGAGGGGCTGATAGGAAAATGGATCAGGTGGCTCCTGCTCATCGTCATCAGTATCGTCCCGATCGTGAACCTCATCATGTACGGCTACCTGATGGAGATTACCCGCGGTGCGCGGGTTGTACCCGAGCTCGATGATTACGGTCGCCTCTTCTTCGACGGGGTAAAGCTCATCGTTGTCGGGCTGATCTACGCGATCCCGCTCTTCATCGTCTACGCGCTCATCCTTGGGGCGACGGTTGCGCTGATGGGCTCGGGCTCGGACACGGGAGCAGTGGCCGGTATCGGTACGATGATGATCGGCTTCCTGGTCATCTTAATCCTCGGGGTCATGATCGCACTCTTCGAAGTTATCGGATCTATCAGGCTCGCGCGGACGGACTCGATCGGGGAGGTATTCAACTTCTCAGCAATTCTTGCGCACATCGGCCGGATTGGATGGGGACCGTATGTCGTCGCGCTCGTTGTGGTGATCGCGGCCATCGTGGTAGTCGAGGTCGTGCTGTCTATCATTCCGATCCTCGGATGGCTTCTGCTCCTGATCCTGATGCCCGCGTTCAAAATCTTCGCGGCGCGGTACGTCACGTTGCTCTACGATAGCGTCCCTGCACCGGCCTGAACCGCTCAATTTTTTTGAGCGAGCCACAGTCATACTATAAATGCTTTGTAGTCGACGAACATTCCGCTATGGATATAGGCACCATGCTCGGCGACTCCTTCGAGTACACGAAGGACGCGCTCGTCGACAAGTGGATGCGCTGGCTGATCCTGCTCGTCGGCACCATCATCTTCCCCATTATCCTCGGGTATACCCTCAGGGTCTATCGGGGCGAACCATACCCGCCGGATCCCGAGGACTGGGTGGCGGTCTTCATCAACGGGATCAAGCTCTTCATCGTCGAGCTGATCTGGGCGCTCCCGGTTATCATCGTCGGGTTGCTCTTCTTCGGTGGAGCTCTCGCGATGATGGCGTCGGGCTCGGACGCGGCAGCAGCAGTGGGAATTGGCACCATGCTGATCGGGATTCCATTCCTGCTCATCGTCACGCTCGTCGTCGCGCTCTTCGCCGCTATGGGAGCGGTCCGGTTCGCCCGGACGGACTCGTTCGGCGAGGCGTTCAATATCTCGGCGATCCTCGCGCACATCGGCCGGATCGGGTGGGGTCCCTACATCGTCGCCCTGATCGTTCTCTATCTCGCGCTCTTCGTCTTC
>Ga0255340_1000170_pt1 | contig 113220 bp, 142 predicted proteins | sample wastewater_treat_7_FD_192417 | JGI IMG/M metagenome (GOLD analysis project Ga0255340, IMG submission 192417) | Wastewater microbial communities from Lulu Island WWTP, Vancouver, Canada - plant10 | ecosystem: Engineered > WWTP > Wastewater > Unclassified | place: Canada: Vancouver, British...
CCCTGCGGATGGCCGGGTTCAGCGACGAGAAGAGCCGGGCCGTGCTCGACCGCCTGCCGGCCCAGCTCTCGGAGGGCGAGAAGCACCGCGTCGCCCTGGCGCAGGTGCTGATCCGCGAGCCGATGCTGGTCATCCTCGACGAGCCGACGGGCACCATGGACCCGATCACCAAGATCGACGTCAAGCACTCGATCCTGCACGCCCGCGAGGAGATGGAGGAGACGTTCATCGTCGTCAGCCACGACATGGAGTTCGTTCGCGATATCTGTGACCGGCTCGCGCTGATGCGCGGCGGCAAGGTCATCGCGATCGGCCCCACCGCCCAGGTCCTCGAACAGCTCACCGAGGAGGAACGGCGGGTCATGGCGTCGGAGAGCCCCGCCTGAGGACCCGATGCCGATCATCCAGTTCGACGGCGCCCGCCGGGAGATGCCCGACGGAACCACGCTTGCCGACCTTTGCGAGGGGATCGACCCCCGCTTCGCCGTCGCCGTGATCCGCCCGTCGACCAGCGAGGCGGCCGAGACGGCGAACGTCCGGCTGATCACGACCGCGGGAGAGGTGACGGTCGAGGTCGCCCCGGGGGGACGGTTCCCCGGCGTGGACGCGCTCGAGGGGACCGGGATCGGATGGGCTGACCGGAACTCCGTCGCGTTCGGTCCGTTTCCGAGCGGTATCGAGCCCGCACGGCGGACCCACCAGTACCGCCGCGGCGACGTCATCCTCGGGTGTGGAGGATATGACCCGGCGCGGTCGTACCTGATCTGCGCCCGCACGCAGCACACGGCGGATTACGGGGCCGGCGAGGATGGAGGCGTGGTCGGCACGGTGGTCGCGGGCCGGGCCGTCGTCGACCGTCTAGGCGGGGACGACCGGGTCGAGGCGGTCCAGCCGGTCCTCTCGTGGGCCGACACGAGCCGGTCCTTCACGACGACCGATCGCTCCCTCGTGATCGAGGACGGGATGGAGGTCGTGACCAGGATCGGCGTGACGGCGGAGGGATACGGCGCGGGCCGGGCCGGTCTCGAGACAACGAACTCGGTCGAGCACCTCCTCCTCGCGCTCGAGGCGGGCGAGTTCCGGGTGACCAGGACGGCCTCGACCCATATCACCGAGGACCGGCTCATCGGCACTCCGGTCCCCACCGAACAGGCGAGAGGACGACGCGAGGGCTCCGTGACCGCGCGTACCCAGGGCGCCCGGAGCGGGTGCCTCTACATCTACCGCGAGGACGTCCCGTCCTCGCCGTCCCATACCATCGTCGGGCGGATCAGCCACGGGCTCGAGCTCGTCAAGCTCGCGCGGGAGGGCGACCGGCTCGCGGTCACCACCGAACCGGCCAGGTTCGATCTCCTGGGCCTCCCGCTCGAGGTCGCGGCCCGCCTCGCGGCGGATCGGTCCATCGCGTTCACGACCGACAAGAGCGAGGGCGACCGCGTCGTGGTCGGCCAGACACCGGAAAGCACGCTCGAGGTGCTCGCTGCCGGCGCCGTCCAGGTCACGACCGTCCCACTCTCGGACGTGGTCGACATCAGGCTCGACGAATCCAGTGCGCCGGACTCGGTCGCGGTCTTCCGCCGGATCACGGGGCTCAAGTTCCACGCGATCGGCACCCTGCCGTTCTTCTTCTCGTTCGAGGACGTCTTCCTCTTCAAGCCGAAGCTCCCGACGGACGTCCGGCTCCATCCCGAGAACCTGCCCACCGGCGAGAGCCCTGCGAACGCGCTCGCGATCACCAACGACGCCCGGAAGGGGCGCGGGATGGTGGGAGTCCGCCTCTCGACCAGCACCGAGTTCGGACCGACCTCCGAGCCGTTCGAGGGCACGAACCTGATCGGAGAAGTGATCGATACCGGGAAACTGAGAAAGATGAAGGAAGGAACGATCGTGTATATCCGGGAGGCGCGGCCATGAGCGAGGCGGCCGCCGCAGAGACCATGCCTGTCCGCCCCGGGGTCGGCGCGGGCACGGTTGCGAAGTACGTCTTCATCGATTCGCCGGACCTGACTCCGGCGGACCTCGGTCTGCGGGCGTACGAGATCGCGCCCGCGGTCCAGATCAAGGAGACCTGCTTCGGGCTCGTCATCACCGGGCCCGAGGCGGAGGTCGACCGGCTGATCGTCGAGATACGGAAGTTCGACCCCGACCGGATCTTCGTCAAGGACCGGGGGTTCCCGCCCGGCGACGAGCGTCGCTGCCGCGCGAACCTGGGCGGGGCGCGACCGGGGTTCTACGGGCACGAGAACGAGCTGCGCCTGGCCCGGTACATCTCGGCGGGCCTCCGCGCCCTCCACGATCCCAAGAAGGCGGACCTGCTCCGCGCAAAGCCGAAGAAGGCCGACGAGCCGCTCTCTCCCGAACGCCTCGCCGAGCTCATCGAGGAGTCCTGACATGGCCAAGGTATTCATCTATCCAGGGACGAGCCTGATCCTCTCGGACCTCGTCTCCCGCTTCGGGCACCGGCCGCTGGGCTCGGCCCTGGCCGTCCGGGACCGGGTCCAGACCGCGGGGCTCGACACGCCCCCACTCCAGATCACGCCCGAAGACCCCAAGAAGGGACTCCGGTACGCTGCCGTCGAGGTGCCGTCAGGGGTCCGCGGGCGGATGTCGCTCTACGGCCCCCAGATCGAGGAGGCCGACGCGGGCATCATTATCCGCGACGCGGACCTCGCGTTCGGCTGCATGGGCTGCGCGCGCACGAACGAGCTGGTCCGGTTCCTGCTCCACGAACGCAAGATCCCGCTCCTCGAGCTCGACTACCCGCGCTCGGACGAGGAGGGGATCCGGTTCGTGGCCGCGATCAAGTCGTTCCTTGCCGACCTCGTCGGGGGAGTCCCCGCATGACCGCGCCCGTGCGCATCGCCCTGCTCGGGTGCGGCGCGGAGTACTCGGGCGTGATGCCCGAGATCTACGAGGCGGCGCGCCAGGTCGAGGCCGAGGTCTTCTATCCTGACGTGACCCTGGCCGACGTCCGGTCGGCCGGAAGGGGGTTTGGCCTCGACGTCCACTCGCCGGACCTGAAGCTGATGATCGCCCGCGCCGAGGCGCTCGTCGCCGGCCGAACCGAGGCCGATGCGGTCTTCATCGCCACCTGCTTCCGCTGCGCGGAGGCGGCCATCGTCCGGAACGAGCTCCGGCGGTACATCCACGAGTCCTCGCGCCTGCCCGTCGTCTCGTACTCGTTCACCGAGCGGACGACCTCGGGCACGCTCCTGACGCGGATGGAGGCCCTCGTCACGATCGCCCGGCGCCGCGCCCTGCTCGCCCGCGAACGCCAGGAGGGGCTCACCATGGGCCTCGACTCCGGGTCGGCGACGACCAAGGCCATCATCATGAAGGACAACGAGGTGATCGGGACCGGGTGGCGGCCGACGACCCAGGTCCAGGAGTCGGCCGACCAGGTGATCGCGCTCGCGCTCGAGGAGTCGGGCGTGCGCCGGTCCGAGATCGAGGCGATCGGGGTGACCGGGTACGGTCGGTTCCTCCTCGGCAACTCGATCGGCGCGGACCTGATCCAGGAGGAGCTGACCGTCAACTCCAAGGGGGCGGTCTACCTCGCGGGCCGGCAGCACGGCTTCGCGACGGTGATCGACATCGGCGGCATGGACAACAAGGCGATCACGGTCCAAGACGGGATCCCGGGCGTCTTCACCATGGGCGGCATCTGCGCCGGCGCCTCGGGCCGGTTTCTCGAGATGACGGCGAAACGGCTCGGCGTCGATATCACCGAGCTCGGCCCGCTCGCGATGAAGGGGATGGGCAAGAACGTCCCCATGAACTCCTACTGCATCGTCTTCGGGACCCAGTCGCTGGTGAACGCGCTCGCGGCCGGCAATACCCCCGAGGACGTCGCGGCCGCGGCCTGCCACTCGGTCGCCGAGCAGGTCTACGAGCAGCAGCTCCAGGAGGTCGACATCCGCGAGCCGGTGATCATGGTCGGCGGTACCTCGCTGATCAGCGGGCTCGTCCACGCCATGGGCGAGCTGCTCCAGACCGAGATTTTGGTCCCCCCGCACTCGCAATTCATCGGCGCCGTCGGGTCGGCCCTGCTCGCCTCGGGCTTCGTCAGGAAGGGGTGAACCATGCCCCTCGACCACTTCGTCGTCGAGTCCCCCGAGGCAGGGGCGATCCAGGCCTACACCGATATCGCGAACGACGTGCTGCTCGACCATACGCTCGCGAAGGCCGTGGCGAAGCTCCATATCGCCATCGACCCGGAGTACCCGCTCTTTGTCGCCGTCGGGACGCTGGGGCGGATCCCGCCGCCGGTCAGGCTCCGCGACTTTGCCGAGGCGACCTTCGAGGAGGGTTCGGTGAAGCTCGCGATCAACGAAGAGACGCACCTCGCTGCGCTGCTCAACCTGCTCTGGTCACGGTACGGCAAGAACCGGGTCGAGCAGCCCGATCGCTGGACCATCGAGATCGCCGACCTGCCCGACCTGCCCGTCGATCGCGACATCGCCGAGATGGTCGTCTCCGACCCCATGGAGGGGCTCGTGCGCGACCTCATCTACGCCCTGCTCTCGATCGCGCCCGAGGGATTCCGCGTCCGGGAGCACAAGTACGGGAACGGCCGGTTCTGGTTCGCCTCGAGCGAAAACACGCTGCCGGACGACCTGCAGGCACGTGTCAGGGCGCTCTTCGTGAAGATGGGGGAGGTGCCGCCATGATCCTCGTGCCGATCACGTACAAGGGCGGGGTCTACCGCCACGACGAGATCGTGGACCTGATCGCGGACCTCGGCGGGTACGTGATCCAGAAGCACGTGCTCGCGACGGAGGTCGTCCTCCTCTGCCTCGTGCCGCGCGAGGACATCCCCCTGATCGAGAGAGTGGGCAAGCCCCTCGGTGGAGAGGTCCAGCTCTCGCCGCTCGTCGGGACCGAGGTCGCGATCGTGACCCCGTCCCTCTCGATCCACCACCTCCCCCATCCGGCCTGCGACATCGCCGAGTACGTCCGGCGGCTCGGGGCCAAGTCGAACATGGTCGGGCTCGCGCGGGGCTACGGGAAACGGGTCGCTCAGACCTCGGCGGAAGAACGGGAGATCATCAACGAGCACGACTGCGCCGTCTTCCTCCTCGGCAACTTCGAGCACTGCATCGTGAAGAAGATGGAGGTGCTCCGGCGCGGGATCCACGTACCGATCATCCTGACGGGCAAGCCCGACGTGGAGGTGCTGCGGAGGGCGGTCGACCCGCCGGTGGCGGGATACGTCGGCAACGTCGGCCGGTTCATGCACCGGACCAAGGAGGCGGACGAGCTCGAGCGCCTCGACGCGGTCGTGGCGGAGATCGTCCGCGTCCTCGACCTGCGCCGCGAGGAGATCTCCAAGGACCCCCTCTCGGCCTCGCCCGCGCGGCTGATGGCGGTCATCCAGGAGCAGGTCCCCGAGATCCTCGAGGTGACGAGCCCGACACCCATCACGGTACAGATCGCGGGCCTGCGCGTGAAGCTGCCGTACGTCGATTTCGCAGATCGCATCCGATCGGCCGAGGTGGAGGAGGGCGTGACGATCGGGCAGGTCGCGGAGATCCTCCCGTCGCGGATGCGTGATTATATTCTCGTCCGGATCAAACCCTCCTCGGAGACGGACATCGTCGTCTAGGCTGTGGCGGCGAGCGTCCACTCCTTTCGGAGTCCCGGGTCATGAAGTTCGAAGACGAGCTGTCGCGGATCGTGGAGGCCGGCGCGGACGAGTCGTGCGCCGAGTGGATGAAGGCGATCGAGGAGGAGTACGGCAAGGTCCCGCTGATATTCCAGCGCATGGCCGAGCGGCCCGAGGTGCTGGTCTCGCACCTGCTCTACAAGGACGCGGTCACCAAGACGTCCGCGCTCGCTCCCAAGCAGATCGAGCTGATCTGCCTCGCGGTGGGCGCGGCCCTGAAGTGCGTCCACTGCACGGGGTATCACATGCAGGCCGCCCTCAAGATGGGCGCCACTCGCGAGGAGATCCTCGAGACGGTCCTGCTCGCGGGCATGATCTCGAACTCCTCGGTCCTCGCGAACGCCTACCGGGTGATCGACGACAAGCTGGCGAAGTGCGTCTCCTGCGGGACCGAGGGGATCGGCCCCGAGCTCGGTGGCGACTGAGCGGACGGACGTGATCGTGGTCGGCGGCGGGCCCGCCGGCCTCTTCTGCGCGGCCCGGCTCCCGGCCGATCGCGCCGTCGCCGTACTCGAACGAATGCCCGGGCCGGGGCGCAAGCTCCTCCTCTCGGGCTCGGGCCAGGCAAACCTGACGCACGAGGGGGACCTCTCCTCCTTCCTCGGCCGGTACGGCGATCACGGGCAGTTTCTCCGCCACGCTCTTCGGGCCTTTCCGAACCGGAGCGTCATGGCGTGGTTCGCCGGGCGCGGCCTCCCGCTCGAGGCCCGCGACGACGGCAAGGTCTTTCCCGTGTCCCTCGACGCCGCCGACGTGCTCGAGACCCTGCGGGCCGCCTGCCTCGAGAATGGAGTCGGCATCGTCTGCGGCGTCCGGGTCCGCTCGGTTGAGCGGTATGGTGGTGGATTCGTGGTCCATGCCGATGGCGAGTCGTGGTGTTCGGGTGCCGTGGTGATCGCGACGGGTGGGATGTCGTACCCGCGCACGGGCTCGACGGGGGACGGCTACCGGCTCGCCCGGTCGCTCGGCCACCGGGTCGTGGAGCCGCGCCCGGCGCTGGCCCCGGTCGAACCCGCGCCGTACGGGTTCGCCGACCTCGCCGGAGTCACAGTTCCGGACGCGGGCTTCCGGGTGGTCCGCGACGGCCGACGGGTGGCCGCCGGACAGGGCCCTCTCCTCTTCACCCATACGGGCCTCTCCGGGCCAGGGGTGCTCGACCTCTCGCGTGATCTCCAGCCCGGGGACCAGCTGCTCGTCGACTTCGTGCCCGGCATCGCCCCCGAGGCGCTCGATGCCCACCTCGTCCGGCTCTGCGGCGAACGGGGGTCGGCCCGGGTCCGGACCGCACTTGCCCCGTTGAACCTGCCCGAACGGCTGCTCCGGCGCCTGCTCCAGGAGACCGGGATCCCTGAGGAACTGACCGGCGCGCGGCTGGACCGGGACAGGCGCCGCCGCCTCGCCGGGGCCCTTGGCGGACTGCCGTTCGCGGTCGCCCGCGTCGGGGGGTTCTCGATCGCGATGGCGACCGCGGGGGGCGTCGCGCTCGACGAGGTGAACCCGAAGACGATGGAGTCGGCCCTCGTCCCGGGGCTCTTCTTTGCCGGCGAGGTACTCGATATCGACGGCGATACGGGCGGTTTCAACCTCCAGGCCGCCTTCTCGACCGCGGCCATGGCCGCGGCAACCCTCGGTCGCCGACATCTCCCGGGGTGATGCCGCCAGCAAGGGAGAAGGGCGCCCCGGGGGACAGCCTTTTCATGCCGGCCCTCGCACGTCTTGATCATGAGCGGCGAGCCCGCGCCCGGGTCCATCGGCGCAATCGCGAATGCGTATGCCAGTTACTGCGCCCGCGTGGTCGAGACGATCGCGGAGCAGGAGAAGGAGATCGAGGCCCTGATCGCGGCCATGAAGTCGGCCGGGGCGATCCATTGCTACGGCTTCGGCCGGAGCGGGTCGACCGGGAGGTCGCTCGCCATCCGGCTGCGCCACTTTCAGCGGCACCTGAAGGATGTCTGGTGGGTCGAGGACGACGTCCGGAACCCCTTCGTCGCGCACGATCTCTTCATCGCCGTCTCGAACCACGGAACCGGGCACATGCTGAACGGCCTGGTCGGGCACGCGCGCGAGCGTGGGCTCAGGTGCGCGTTCATCACGGCTGAGCCGGAGGGTTCGCCGCCGGGTGCCGCCGGAGAGGCCGCGGCCGGATCGACTGGTGAGAAGAAGAAGGATACGGAGAACGTTGCCGACGATCCACGCACCGGGGATATCGTGATCCGCCTCCCGCACATCGACCCCGAGCTGCTCGCTCCCGCCCGCCTCTACGGGGGCGGGGACTTCGAACTCGCCGCGTCCCTCTTCCAGGAGGTGCTTGTGACCCGGATCGGCCAGAGATACGATATCGACCCCAGGGACGTGGAACGGTACCACGTCTTCCAGTGAATACACGTTCCAGGACGACGCCAGACACCATCCGCGGGCCAGGGGACGCCGTTCATCCCTGCTCGACCCGGGGGAACCACGGCACGCCGCATCCCGACCTGGCCCAGAAAGACCATACCGGGTCCTGAAAACCTTTTAGTACAGCCTCGTATACACTTGTCACGATTGTCGACCGAAGCGCCCCCGCGGGGAGCGGCCCGCGAGCTCCACCACCCTGTCATCGTGATCGATGCCGACGAGCGGCTCGTCTCCATCAGCGCGAGCCTGCGCAGGGCGCTCGGCATCGGCCCCGACGTGCAGCCGCCCGGGACCATCCGGGCCATCATGGACGAGGACTCGGCCAGACGAATTCACGAGGTTCTCCAGTACGGGGGGACGGTGCGCAACCTCCTCGCCGTCAGGCTCGTGGCCCAGGACGGCGGATCCTGGACGGCGAGCGCCGAGTACCTGCCGACGACCGGCGGCGGGGCCGTCCTCGTGATATCCCCCGACTCGGACCGGTGGACTGACGAGGAGGCGGCGCTCCTCCTCGAACGAAGCCAGGACCTGATCTTCTCGGTGCAGCTGCGGCCATCGTTCTCGTTCCGATACGTGAACGCCGCGTCCACCCCCGTCACCGGGTACAGGCCCGACGAGCTCCGGGCGGACCCGTCGCTCTTCACCGGGTCGGTCCATCCCGACGACCAGGCCCTCCTCGACGCCGCTCTCGCCAACGCCCGGCGGCTCGAGGCCCCCGTGGTCTTCCGCTTTCGTCACCGGAGCGGCGAGTGGCGCTGGTTCGAGTTCGCCGGGACTCCCGTCGCCGACGAGGGCGACCAGGTCTCCGCCGTCGAGGGGATCGTCCGCGACGTCACGGTCCGGCACCGGCTCCAGGAGCAGTTCAGGCTCCTTGCCGAGCGCTCGCCCGAGATGATCTACCGGGTCAGGTTCGTACCCGCGACCGCCACCGACTACGTGAGCCCCGCCTGCGTGGCCGTGACCGGTCGCCAGCCGGAGGAGTTCTACAACGACCCCCTGCTCCTGCTCAGGTACGTCCATGACGAGGACCAGGCCCTCCTGCAGCGGTGCTTCGACGACCCGGACACTGCCTGCACCCATCCAATCCGGTTTCGCCTCTTTCACGCCGACGGCTCGCTCCACTGGATCGAGCTGGTGAACGTCCCCGTCCGGGACGAGGCCGGGCGGCTGGTCGCGATCGAAGGGGTCTGCCGCGATGTCACCGAGCGCCAGGAGGTCGAGAGGATGCTGCAGGCCATGAACCGGCGCATGAACCTGCTCACGAGCCTGACGCGCCACGATGTCCTGAACCAGCTGACGGTCCTGCTCGGATCGCTCGAACTGGCCGGCACGGCCGAGTCCACGACGGAGCTCGCCTGGTTCCTGGACCGTTCGCGAGCGGCGGCGTGGGCCATCCACCGCCTCCTCGAGTTCACCCGGGACTGCCAGAAGATCGGCCAGGGCGCGCCCTGCTGGGTATCGGTGACGGAGCTGGGCCGGCGCGCCGCCGCATCGTTCGCGGGCGATGGCCCGACGATCGAGGTGGCCGACGGGCCGTGGGAGATCCTGGCCGACCCGCTCATCGAGCAGGTCTTCTACAACCTGATCGAGAATGCCGTTCGCCACGGCGAGTCCGTCAGCCGGGTGAAGATCTCGGTCGAGACGCCGGCGGCGGGCGGCCTGGTCGTGGTCTGCGAGGATGATGGGATCGGCGTGCCGGTCAACGAGAAGGGGCGGATCTTCGAGCGCGGATACGGCCGGAACACGGGCCTCGGGCTCTACCTCGCGGCCGAGATCCTGGCCACCACGGGGATCACCATCGCCGAGACGGGACGTCCCGGGGTCGGCGCACGGTTCGAGATCCGCGTCCCCCGCGAAGCGTGCAGGACCGCCATCCCGGGGACGGAGACGAGCTCCACCGCCGGCAGGACCGGGCCCTGCCCCTGATCGATACCGCCGCATCGCTCGCCACCCCGGCGCGGGGAGTCGGCGAGGATGGCAGCGGTCTTATTCGACCGTGAGCCAGTCGTAGAGGAACGCCGCTGCGACGGCCCCGACGATCGGGCCGATCACGTAGATCGGGAGGTGGACCCAGAGGTCCGGTCCCCCGAGGAGGCTGTCGGCCAGGTACGGCCCGAACGTCCGGGCCGGGTTGAGCGACGCGCCGGAGATGTTCCCGAGCGTCGTGATCACCCCGCCGACCGTGAGCCCGATCACGACCCCCGCGAGGCCCGGAGGCGCCCTGCTGTCGACCGCGACACCCATGTTCACGAGCATCAAGACGAAGGTCCCGATCGCCTCGTCGAGGAGGGCCTGGCCCAGGCCGATCCCGGGAAACGGCGCGGTCGCCCCAAGGCCGCCGACCACCACTGCGTCCGGCCCCGCCGAGAGCGCGAAGAGGAACGACCCGAGGGCGGCGCCGATCAGCTGTGCGACGATGTACACGGCCGAGTCCGACCAGGAGAACCGGCGTGTCGCCGCGAGCGCGAGCGTGACCGCGGGGTTCAGGTGCGCCCCCGAGATCCGGCCGAGCGCGTAGATCATGGCCGCGATCACGATCGCGAACGCCATCCCGATGGCGAGCCAGTCGGCGAGGCCGCCGAGGGCTCCGATCCCGATGCTGAAGGGCGAGGACGGAGTCGTGCCGCGGGCGAGCATCAGGGTGATCGCCGCCGCGCCGGCCCCGAAGTAGACGAGGAAGAGGGTGCCGAGGCCCCCGGCCACGGCGCGCTTCGCGAGCGGGGCGACACCCATCTACCCGCTCCGGTACGCCTCGTGGCACGGCGGGCAGAGCATGCGCGGCAGGGTCCTGGCCAGCGTCTTCGAGGGAAAGGGATACCCGCCCTGGACGAGCTCGACCTCGTCGCGCCGGACGTGCTCCATGCAGACTCCCATGCCGCAGGCGATGCAGGCGGCCACCGCGTCCGAGTCCTTGCCCGCCGTCGCGCAGATGTAGCACTTCATCCTAGACCGCCTCGCGCCACTGGCAGTACTGGTGGTGGAGTTCGACGAGGGAGGCCGCCGCGCAGTCCTTGCAGGAGCGGACCGGGGCGGCCGGCCGCTGCGGCTCGAGGGCGATGATGTTCGTCATCATCGTGGCCGTCACCGGCTCGGAGGTCATCAGGCAGGGATAGTCCGAGAGGCGCATCATCGCCGAGAACCGGACCGTGATTGCGCAGGCCGGGTAGGCGTACCGCTGCGGGTTCATCAGGACCTCGTTCTCGTGGATGGGCGAGAGGTCGATCGCGAAACCGGCCACCTTCGGGACGATCGGTCCCTGGAGCCCGTTCTGCATCCGGCGGGCCTTGTCGACCAGTTTCCAGCCGCGGTAGGCCATGTCCATGAAGTCGCAGTTGTGCAGCTCGGCCGCCGCGCTGCGATTCGGCTTGAGCTGGACGAAGTTGTGGTACCGGCGCGTGAGGAGGTCGACGACCATGGGCGCGTTGAACCCGTCCAGCTCGAGGATGTACTCGGCCGCCGCGGCCGTCGAGCCCGTGGCGAGAGCGAGCGGCTGGTAGACGTCCGTGAACCGGTCGAGCGCCGCGTGGAGCGACCGCTCCATCACGTCCGTCGCGGCCTCGATCGCGGCCATGACCACGTCGTCCTTGCACATGTTGTAGGTCGACTGCGAGATATGGTGGGCGATGTCGCCCACGCAGTAGGCCGGCACGGTCAGGATGTTCGCGTAGTGCACCCCCTCGTCGAGCGCGGCCTTCACGGCCCCCCTCGATCCCCGAGCGATAGCGCTTCATGTACTCGCGATGGTCGAACGAGGACTGGCCCGCCGCGTCCATCAGCTCGGCCTGGGCCGTGACGGGGTCGCGGTAGATGGCCTGGAGCTGCGCCACCTCCGCCGCGCTCGCCTCGGCAGCGGTCGTACCAGCCTCGAGGGCGTTCGCGAAGACCTCGCCGATCCCATACGAGGTGTTCATCCCCCAGGACTTCGCGGCCAGGATCGCCTGCCGGTGGTCCGCCGGGATCGGCGTCTCCCTGAGGATCCGGTTCACGACGTTCGAGGTCGAGCCGGGGATCAGGGCGAAGTCGACCACGCACGTGGGGCCGTAGAGTCCCCCGTACCGGCGGATCGACTCGCGCCCGATCAGGGCCTCGCTCCTGCCGATCTGCTCGACAAAGACCTCGACGCTCTTCGCGAACACCGGGTCCTGCTCGGCCAGGAGGGCCATTACGACCGGCGTCTGGTAGTGCTCGACGTACGGGTCGTCCTCGGGCCGGACTGAACTGGTCAGGGCCGAGAGGGTTGAGAAATGGGCCTCTATCGAGTCCTGGTGGAGCAGGAAGACGGCCGCCGACTGGTCGCCTTCGGGCCGCATGCCGCGAGCCGCCTCGAGATAGGCCTTCGCGTCGTCGAGCCTGAACTCGGAACCGCGCTTCTGCTTCACCGTGTCGACATCGGCGTGCTGAGCCGCAAGCGCCTCGTCGATCATCTTCCGACAGATCTCGTGTACCATCATCTATCTCCTGCGCCCGGGGCGGGCGCCGTCACCTGGACGATGGTCTGGAACCGCAAAAGTGTTGGGTGGTGTGGCCCCTAACGGGCCGACTCATCCTGTTCCGCCGGGCAAAAGTTGCAGATCGAGTACCACAGGTCGCCCTCCTTGTCCCGGATCGGGCAGAGATACCTGCCCTGGCGCCGCTCGACCCGGAGTCCGCCGGGAAACGGCATGCCTACCGGGTGGCCGGGACGGTCGAGGACGAACATGGAGAACCCGGCCATCAGGTAGTAGAAGAACCGGTGGCGGGGGGTGTAGAAGTGGGCGTGCCGCTCGGGCCGCTCGTCCCATCGCTCGCACCCCCGCGGCGCCATGGCCCAGTACTCCCGGCACCGCTCCGGGTCCGTGATCGGGCGCGTCATCCGCGCGAAGGCCCGCGTCCGCCGCATGAGCATGAGTTCGTGGTAGGCGCCGAAGATCTGCTCGGAGAAGTAGGGGCGGATCGCCTCCCGGTACGGCGAGGGGAGGCGGTCGACCTCGTTCTTGAGGTGCCCGCCGATCAGCTGGAGGTCGTAGGGCGGGTAGAGGGCAACGGCGTCGCCGATGGCCGCGCCGAGTTCCCCCGTCGTCCGGGCGGCGGCGCACCGACGGGAGACCGTCTCGATCTCCATACCAGAGGTGTGGCGCCAGACCCGTTCAAGCTGGCGGCTGTCGCACCGCCCGCAGGGATTCGGAGGCGTGTCGAAACCTTTTTCGTCGGTCGGGCTCCACCTGTGCGCCGGAGGCACAGATGACTGTACGAGAAGAAGTATTGACGCAGATCGGTGCGCTGGTGACCGCCGCCTTCGGCCTGGTGGCCGCGCTCGCGTGGAACGGGGCGATCCAGGCGCTCTTCACCCAGATCTTCGGCACCACCGATACGCTCATGGGCCAGCTGATCTATGCCATCATCGTCACGATCGTCGCCGTCGTCGCAACGCTGCTGATCGCCCGCTCGATCGCGGCAGCGAAGAACGAGCGGGCGCCGACTGGCGTGGGGCCCGATTGGGGAAAGAAGAAGTGAGATGGAAGGGCCGGACATCCGGGCGGTTGTCCGGTCCCCAACGAAGAGGAGCGGGGAAGGATGACCGGACTGGTCAGCGGCACTCCTCGCAGTCGCAGCCCTCGCCATGCTCGAACTCGAACTCGCCCTCGAGCTCCTCCTGGGTGATCATCCGGTCATTCTCGGGCGCGAGGATCCCGATCGGTTCGTAAATGCCGTTCTCCCCTTCGCGCATGACGCGGATGTACCGCACGTCGTCTGAGAACGGCGACTCGGTCGAGACGGGAAGCAGCAGGCAGGTGTCCTCGAGGCTGGCCAGCATCTCCTTCAGCTGCGCGACCGTAAACCCCTCGACCTCGTAGGCGATCTGGAAAAATCCCATGGTGATCGCCTCCCCTGCGCGTTGCCTGCCCTTAAGGGTATCTCACTCGCCCCGAGCGTGGCTCGACCAGTGGGCCGCGACGAAGAGCCGGACGAGCTCTGCCGCGACCGCCGCGGTCTGCCCGGCGTCGATCGGGCAGACCTCGACATAGTCGAACCCGACCGAGAGCGGCGCGAGCCGCTCGACCACGGCCCGGACGTCGTAGTGCGAGAGGCCGAACGGCTCGGGCGTCCCGAGGCCCGGGGTCAGGCAGGAGTCGATGGCGTCCGCGTCGACCGAGAGATAGACCGGGCGTGACCCGATCGTGGTCATGACCTCGTCCAGCACAGCATGGATGCCGTCCCGCCGGACCTCGTCCGCGGTGACGCAGAGGAGATCGCGGGCGAACTCGAACTGCTCGCGGTCCCCCGAGCGGGCACCGAGGATCGCGACGTTCGTGGTCACCTCGTCGTGCACGATCCGGTTGGTGCACGCATGGTTGTACCGGGTGCCCCGGTACTCGCTCCGGAGGTCCAGGTGCGCGTCGAGGACGACGTACCACTCCGGCCTGACGGCGCGGACGGCGCCGATGGTGAGCGTGTGCTCGCCGCCGAGCAGGACCGGGAACTTGCCGTCGCGCACGAGATCGGCGACGGTGTTCTCGACCTCCGCCACCATCTCCTCCGGGACGACCGGCACGTCGAGGTCCCCAAGGTCGTGGAGCGGGACCTGGTCCATGTCGAGGTCGAAGGCCGGGACGTACGGCTCGAAGTTGTAGGTGACCTCCCGGATCGCCCGGGGGCCGAGCCGTGTTCCGGGACGGTATGACGTGGTATTGTCGAACGGGACGCCGACGATCACGTACCTGGCATCGTCGTAACTGGCCAGGGCGTCGGCGAAACGGTAACTCAGGACCTCGGGCATACCCATCAGGTATGCCGCGGGCCATATCCAACTTTCTCCGTCGGAACGACGGTCACGGCGTCTGCCGGCGTTTTTTCAGTCGAGCTTCCGCTTGCCCATGGACTCGATGTACATGAGCTCCTTGCCCGCCTCGACGTCTCCCTGCTTCTCGGGCGGAATCTCGATCTCGAAGTTCGAGAAGTCCTTCATATCCATCATCTGGGCGGTCGTTCCCGAGACCGAGAGGACCTGCGCGGACTTCCGCTCCACGATCGGCACGTACGTCTTAGCCGAGACCGGCTGGACGATCGAGCGCTTGACCCCGTCGAAGATGCCCGTGCAGTCAAGCCGGGCCTTCGCGGCGCCGTGCTTACCGGGCTTGGAGATCGAGATCGAGAGGATCTTGCAGGGCTCCTCGTCGACGACGACGTACCGTCCCTCCTTGAGCTTGCCGACTTCCGTCTGTTCCTTCATCGAAGACTACCACCGTCTGCGAAAATGCAGTAGTAATTTATCTTGACTGGGCTACATAAATGACTCGGAAGCGCCGCCCCGCGCCGCTGCCGCCGTGGACGGCCAGGTGCTACCCGCAGATGGCGCGATGCGACGGTGCTTCGAGGTGTGGAATGGAGTTCGCGAAGGCATGCCGGGAGATCGCTGCCGCGGTCGAGGAGGTCGCCCTCCCGCTCGTGAACACGATCGAGGGGGGCGAGGTGATCGGCATGGGCGCGGCCCTGTCCGAGACGAAGCGGATCGACAAGGTGGCCGAGGAGATCGTGATCGAACACCTTCGCGAGCACGGCCTCTGCCGGACCCTGATCTCCGAGGAGTGCGGGCGCGTCGAGATCGGCGGGTCCGCGGGCACGATCTTCCTCGACCCGATCGATGGCACCTACAATGCGCTCGCCGGGATCCCGTTCTACGCCCTCTCGATCGCCTACGCCGAGCAGGGCGAGGTGATCCGCGGCTTCGTCCGGGACCTCGCGAACGGCGAGACCTTCTCGGCCGAGCGGGGCCGGGGCGCGTGCCTGGACGGGCGGCCGATCACGACCTCGTCGACCGGTCTTCTCGAGGCGTCGGCCATGTCGATCTACGGGCGGAAGTTCGACCCGGCGAACGTGATGGACCTCGGGCGGACGATCCGCCGATGGCGCCTCCTCGGGGCCTCCGCCCTCGAGCTCTGCTATGTCGGCGCCGGCCGGCTGGACGGGTTCATCGACCTCCGCGGGACGCTCCGCGTCACCGATGCGGCTGCCGGGATCCTGGTCTGCACCGAGGCCGGCGGCGTGGTGACCGATCGCGACGGCGACACCCTCCGGTTCCCGGACGAGGTCTGGATCGGACGCTGCCTGGTCGCGACGAACGGGCCCCTCCACCGCAAGGTGATCGAGTACCTGCGCTGAAACGATCATGAAGATGCTCTTCCGCTCCCGGCCAGACAAGGCCTCGGCGCTGGAACTGACACGGGACCTTGCCGACGGACTCGGCGCGCGCGGCGTCCGTGTGGCCTTCGACGCCGGAACCGGTGCCGCGCTCGGCCGTCCTGGCGAGCCCCTCGCCTCGACCGACGCGGACGTGGTCGTCTGCGTGGGCGGCGACGGCACCATACTGCTGGCCGTCCAGGAGATGAGGGATCGGCAACGGCCGATCGTCGGCGTCAACTACGGCGAGGTCGGGTTCCTCGCCGACCTCGAGCCGACCGAGGCGCCGGTGTCTCTCGAGCAGCTCGCCGCGGGCTTCGAGACCGAGCAGCGGATGCGGATCGAGATCTCCCTCGACGGGGCTCACCTCGGGACGGCCCTGAACGAGGCCGTGATCGTGACCAGCAGGCCGGCGAAGATGCTCCGGTTCTCGGTCCTGATCGACGGCGTCCGCTCCGAGCAGTTCCGCGCCGACGGCCTTCTCGTCTCCACGCCGACCGGGTCGACCGCGTACGCGATGTCGGCCGGCGGCCCGCTCGTCGACCCCTGGGTCGAGGGGATCCTCTTCGTCCCCATCGCTCCGTACATGCTCTCGTCCCGGCCGCACCTCATCTCGAGCGCCCGCAGGATCGAGATCGAGCTGGAGGCGTACAAACCGGCGCACATGGTCATCGACGGCCAGGCCCAGTTCGAACTCGAGAAGGACGCCCTGCTCCAGTTCCGCCGCTCCGCGAGCCCCGCGCTCTTCGTCGATGTCGGGCGCAACTTCTTCGAGAAGGTCGACAAGAAACTACGGTGCCTCTGATCGGCGGTTTTATCCCGCAGAGCGACGAGCTGTTGCCCACGGTGACAGAGAATGGCCGAAACAGCCTGTGACTACGCCTCGCTCGCGAAGACCCTGGAGACCTACCTCGGGCTCCAGGGCTCGCCGGTGGCGTTCCGGTTTGCGCACACGAAGGAGGAGATCCCCGAGGGGATGGAGGAGGTCCCCGAGACGCTCCGTCACTGCAAGATGGTCTCGACAGCCCGGCACGAAGGCAAGGCCTTCTACGCCCCCGTCGAGAAGCACCTCTGCAACGGAGGGGCCTGGGCGCTCGGTCTCAAGCCGCTCACCGAGTCGCTGCAGACGGGTGACTTCTACTACAAGCTCGGCAAGTTCGCCTCGCGCGCCGCCTGCCGTCGCACCATCGACCGGATCCCGCACCTCCGGGAGAACGAGACCTACGCGACGATGTACGCGCCCCTCGAATCGGCCCCGTTCGACCCCGAGATCGTGTTGATCGTCGCCACGCCGCTCCAGATGCTCAAGCTCGCCCAGGCCGTGCTCCACGACCAGGGTGGCCGGATCGAGGCGAACTTCGCCGGGATCCAGTCGGTCTGCGCCGACGCGACGGCCCAGACCTTCCTCTCGGGCCGGCCCAACTTCTCGCTCGGGTGCGACGGCTCGCGCAAGTTCTCGGGGATCGAGCCGCAGGAGATGGTGATGGGGATCCCGGCGGAGCTCCTGCCCTCGATCGTGGACGGGATCGCCTGCGTCACCGAGGCGCCGGGCTCGGTCATGAAGAAATAATAAAACCTGCCGTCGACGACGGCCCCTCTTTTCACTCTTTTTTACCGCCGAGGAAGTCGGCGATGTCCGAGAGGATGCCGCCGCCTTTCTTCTCGTCGTGCGACCGGGCGTGGCCCTCGAGCTCGAGGATCCGCTCGTAGTGCTCGCGCTCCTCGTCCGAGAGGCGACGCGGGACCGCGATCCGCACCCGCACGAGCATGTCGCCCGGCCGCCCGCGACGCTTGACCCCCTCGCCCGGTATCCGCAGGGCGGTGTTGTGCTGCACGCCCGACGGCACCTTCAGCTCGACGGTCCGGTCATCGATGGTCCTGACCTCGACCGTCGACCCGAGCACGGCCTGCGCCGGCGAGACCTCGATCACGGTCTCGAGGTTGTCGCCGATCCGCGCGAACCGCTCGTGGGGCCTGACATGGACCTCGATGTAGAGATCGCCGCTCGGCGCGCCGTAGTCGCCGGCCTCGCCGTATCCCTCGACACGGAGGCGCATCCCGTGCTCGATCCCGGCGGGGATACGGACCTTGACCGTCCGCCGCACGCGCTGCGTGCCGGCCCCGCCGCAGGTCCGGCACGGCTGGTCCGGGATCCGCCCCCGGCCCCCGCACCGCGAGCAGGTCGACATCCGGACGAACTGGCCGAAGAGGCTCTGGGTCGCCTGCCGCACCTGGCCCGTCCCGCCGCACTGGGGGCATGTGGTGACCGTCTTCGTCTCGCTTCCCGTGCCGTCGCAAGCCGAGCACGACTCGGTGTGCCAGATCTCGACCTCCCGCTCGGCCCCGGCCACGGTCTCCTCGAGCGAGACCTGCATGCGGACGAGCAGGTCGGCTCCCCGCTGCGGGCCCCGCGTCCCCTGCCTCCCACCGCCGCCGAAGAACGCGTCGAAGATGTCGCCGAAGCCCGAGAACTCCGAGGAGAAGCCCCCCTCGAATCCCCCGGCGCCGGCATAGCTGCCCTTCGAGGCGTTGGTGAAGGTCTCGTGGCCCATGCGGTCGTACTGGGCGCGCTTGCCGGGGTCCGAGAGGGTGGCATAGGCCTCGTTGATCTCCTTGAACCGCTCCTCGGCGCCCGGCTCCTTGCAGACGTCGGGGTGGTACTGCCGCGCCAGGTTCCTGTACGCCTTCCTGATCTCCTTCTCGTCCGCTGTCCGGGGGATCCCCAGGCGTTCGTAGTAGTCCTGAGCGGCCATGCTGCGTGCGCGCCCCTACTCCTTGACGTCGAAGTCCGCGTCGACGACCGTGTCGTCCTGCGCCCCGCCGCCGGTGGCGCCCGACTGCTGCTGCGACGAGGCCTCCTGCTCGGCCTGGGCCTTCTGGTAGAGCTTGGTCGTGGCGGCGTACAGGGTCTCGGAGAGGGACTCCATCTCCCGCTTCATCCCCTCGAGGTCGTCGTCCCCGAGCGCCTTTCGCAGGCGGGCCACGGCCGCCTCGATCTGCTCACGGTCGCCGGCCTCGAGCTTGTCGCCGCTCTCTTTGAGCATCCGCTCGGCGGAGAAGACCGCGGTGTCGGCCTGGTTCCGGAGCTCGATCTCCTCCTTCTTCTTGGCGTCCTCGGTCTCGTAGGCCTTGGCGGCGTCGACCATCTTCCTGATCTCGTCCTCGGAGAGCTTCTTCGAGCCCTTGATCGAGATCGCCTGCTCGTTGCCCGTCCCGAGGTCTTTGGCCGAGACGTGGATGATCCCGTTCGAGTCGATGTCGAAGGTGACCTCGATCTGCGGGATGCCCCGCGGGGCGGGCGGGATGCCGGTCAGCTGGAACTTGCCGAGCGTGAAGTTGTCCTTGGCGAGCGCCCGCTCGCCCTGGACCACGTGGATGTCGACCGCGGTCTGCCCATCGGCCGCGGTCGAGAAGATCTGGGATCGCCGCGTCGGGATGGTCGTGTTCCGCTCGATCAGCTTGGTCGCGATCCCGCCGAGGGTCTCGATCCCGAGCGTGAGCGGGGTGACGTCCAGGAGAACGATGTCCTTGGTCTCGCCGGTCAGAACCGCCGCCTGGATCGCGGCGCCGAGGGCCACGACCTCGTCGGGGTTGACGCTCTTGTCGGGATCCTTGCCCATGACCCGCTTCACCGTCTCCTGGACGAGCGGCGTCCGTGTCTGGCCGCCGACGAGGAGGACGTGGTCGATCTGGCCGGGGGAGAGCTTGGCGTCGGCGAGCGCCTGCTTGACCGGGCCGACCGTGGACTCGACCAGCCCCCCGACGAGCTGCTCCAGCTTCGCGCGCGAAAGGTCGATGTCGAGGAACTTCGGGCCCGTCGCGTCGGTGGTGATGTAGGGCAGGTTGATGGTGGTCTTCTGGACCGTGGAGAGCTCGATCTTCGCGTTCTCGGCCGCATCCCGGAGGCGCTGCATCGCGATAAGGTCGTTGCGGAGATCGATCCCGGACGTCTTCCTGAACTCCTCGACGAGGTACTCGACGATCTTCTGGTCGAGGTCGTCGCCACCGAGGCGGTTGTTGCCCGCGGTCGCCTTGACCTCGAAGACGCCGTCGCCGAGGGTCAGGATCGAGACGTCGAAGGTTCCGCCCCCGAGGTCGTAGACCAGGATCGTCGCGTCGTTCTCCTTGTCGATCCCGTAGGCGAGGGCGGACGCGGTCGGCTCGTTGATGATCCGGAGCACGTCGAGGCCCGCGATCGTGCCCGCGTCCTTGGTGGCCTGCCGCTGCGCGTCGTTGAAGTACGCCGGGACCGTGATCACGGCCTTGCTGATCGTCTCCCCCAGGTAGGCCTCCGCGTCCCGCTTGAGTTTCTGCAGGATCATCGCCGAGATCTCCTGCGGCGTGTACGACGTGTCGTCGATCTGGACCTTCTCCGAGGTTCCCATCCGCCGCTTGATCGACGAGACGGTCCGCTGCGGATTGGTGACAGCCTGCCTCTTTGCGAGCGAGCCCACGAGTCGCTCGCCCTCCTTGGTGAACGCGACCACGGACGGCGTTGTGCGCGCCCCCTCGGCGTTCGGGATCACGACGGGCTGGCCCGCCTCCATGATCGCCATGCACGAGTTCGTGGTTCCGAGATCGATTCCGAGCACTTTCTCAGTTGCCATGTTGGACTACTCCTTGTTCTGTGAGACTGCGACCTTCGCGTACCGGATGACCCGGCCGTTCATGCAGTACCCCCGGATCACCTCGTCGATCACGGTCCCGTCCGCCGCGTCGGACGGAACGGCCGCGACTGCTTCGTGGAGGTTCGGGTCGAACTGCTGATCCTTGCATACGATCGGCGTCACGCCGCGACGCTCGAGGAGGGCGCCGAAGAGCTTCCGGATCTGGGCGAGACCGGTGCGGAGCGCGGCGTCCTCGGACTGCTCGGCCCGCTCCAGGTTGTCGTAGACCTCGAGCATCTCGCAGATCACCTGCTCGACGGCGGCCTCGACGCGGCCCGCCTGGTCTTTTGCCGCACGCTTCCTGTAGTTGTCGAAGTCGGCCGCGAGCCGCAGGAAGCGGTCGTTCAACTCTGCATGGGCCGCCCGGAGCTCGGCAACCTCGTCTCGCGGGGGTTCTCCCGATCCCGGCTCGACCGGGCCCTGCCCGGCTGCCTCCTCGTCGGTCGTCATACGTGGTCCGGATTATATTGTATTGTGGTTCTATATAAATTTTCGGTTCCGGCAACCACCAATTGGCACGGTGCGACCTTGAATGTCGAATCGGAGGCGAAATTCAGCGTTTTTCACGGATCCGGGCAAGCGCGCAGGACACCGGCGAGGATCATCCTATTACCGAGCCGGCCCCAAGATCTGGAGCATGTCCTCAGCGCTCCTCTCGGTCTGGGACAAGAGCGGGCTCGTCGAGCTCGCGCAGTCCCTCGTCGGGCACGGGTACCGCCTCTTCTCCTCAGGCGGAACGGGGGTCACCCTCGGCGCCGCCGGCGTCCCCTATACCGAGGTCTCGACCTACACGGGCTCTCCCGAGATGATGGACGGCCGGGTCAAGACCCTCCACCCCCGCATCCACGGGGGGCTCCTGGGACGGCGGGGGCTCGACGACGCCGTCATGGCCGAGCACGGTATCGAGCCCATCGATCTCCTCGTCGTGAACCTCTACCCCTTCGAGGCCATGCGCGAGCGCGACCTGCCGCTGCCCGAGCTCGTCGAGTACATCGACATCGGCGGCCCCGCCATGATCCGGGCGGCCGCCAAGAACTTCCGCGACGTCGCGGTGGCGGTCGACCCATCGCAGTACCCGCTGGTCCTCGCGGCGCTCGAGCGCGGGGGCTTCACGGAGGAGGAGCGGCTCGGTCTCGCGCGCGCCGCCTTCGCGCGGACGGCCGCGTACGACGCGGCCATCAGCAACCATCTCCACGGCGTCGCCGGGTCCCCCACCGTCTATACCCGGCAGTGGTCGAACGGCCGGATGCTCCGGTACGGCGAGAACCCCCACCAGCAGGCCGCGGTCTACGGTGCTGCCGGGATCGCCGGCGCCGTCCCGCTTCAGGGCCGGGAGATGAGCTACAACAACTACCTCGACCTCGACGCTGCCGTGGGCCTGGTCCGGGAGTTCGACGACTGCGCCGCCGTCGTTGTCAAGCACAACAACCCGTGCGGGGCGGCACGGGGGCCGGGTCCGCTCGAGGCCTACGTCACGGCGCGCGAGGTCGACCCCGTCTCGGCCTACGGCGGCGTCGTCGCGCTGAACCGGCCCGCCGATCTCGCGACCGCCACGGAGATCGTCTCGACCTTCGTGGAGGTGCTCGCGGCACCCGACTTCGAGGACGGGACGCTCGCCGTCCTTGCGGAGAAGCCGAACCTGCGCGTGGTCCGGATGGGGCCGCCCGTGCCCGGCGACGAGGTCCGCTCGATCGACGGCGGCGTGCTCGTGCAGCGAACGCTCCCCTTCGCGGAGGAATGGCGGGTGGTCACGAAGCGCGCCCCGACCCCGGACGAGGAGGACGCGCTCCGGTTCGGCCTCAGGGTGGTGGCCCACACCAGGTCGAACGCGATCGTCTTCGCGAACGCGCGCCAGGCCCTCGGGATCGGCGCCGGCCAGCCGAACCGCGTGGACTCGGCACGGATCGCGGTCGCGAAGGCCCGCCAGCCGCTCGCGGGATCGGCCGTCGCCTCGGACGCGTTCCTGCCGTTCCCCGACACCCTCGAGGTCGCGGCGGAGGCCGGGGCCACGGCCCTGGTCCAGCCCGGCGGGTCCATCCGCGACGACGAGGTGATCGAGGCGGCGGACCGGCTCGGGGTCGCGATGGTATTCACGGGCGTCCGGCACTTCCGGCACTGAAAAAAGAGAGGGGCGGGTCAGGCGACCTTCTCCCCGGCGCCTGCGCCGGGCGTGCAGGAGAAGACCTCCTCGACCCTGAGGATCAGGAGGGATTTGGCCGGGTAGGCCTCGTTCTTCGCCTTCATCTGCGCCTTCATCTTCTCGTACTCGGCCCCCTCGGTCCTGACCTCGACCCGTCCCTTGACCTGGAAGCACTTCTTCGTGTCGGGGTCCCAGGCGTAGATCGCCATCCTCGGGTTGGCCCGGACGTTCTCGAGTGTCTTCTTCATGTAGTTGTCGCCGACCCAGACCTCGTCGTTCCCGGGGAACTGGACGAACGCGATGGGGGCCACGTTCGGAACGCCCTCCACCGAAGCGGTACCGACCGAGAAGACCTTGACCTTCTCGAAGACCGCCCGCATCTCGTCGTTGATGAGTACCATCTCTGATCCTCCGGCGCCGATAGGCGCTGTCCTCTCATGGTGGTTCAATACAATATGTCTTTTCGTCCGATACAGGAACGGGTATCTATAAATCGGGCTCCCGATCATACCTGTTCATCCAGGGAGTCGATCGATGGACTACGGCGCACTGCTTTCGGATTCGCTCCAGTTCACTCGTTCCGTCCTGACCGCCGAGCCCCGGCGTGGCGTGGTGCTCGTCGGCCTGTTCGCCCTCGTCTCCCTCTCGATCTCCGCCCTGCCCATCGTGCTTCCCCTCGAGCCCGTGGTCCGCTTCGCGGCCATCGCGGTCCTGATCGCGGTCTCGCTCCTGGCAGCGCTCGTGCTGGAAGGGTACGCCTACCGGATCTACCGCCGTCCCCGCGGATCTCCCAACCTCCGGGATCCGGCCGACCTCGTCCTCTCCGGCGCCCGGCTCGTCGTGGTCTCGATCGCCTACCTCCTTCCCGTCCTCGCCGTTCTCCTGGTCATGGGCGGGATCGGCGTGGCCGGGATCCTGGCGAGCGGCCAGTCGCAGGACGTCCTCGCCCTCCTCTCCGCCCTGGCGACGCTCGGGCTTGGCGTACTTATCGCCCTGATCGCCTGGGTCGTCGTGGGCCTCGCCTCGTCGATCGCCTTGGTCCGCTGCGCCCGGGACGACAGTATCCGGGAGGCCTTCAACATCGTCGCGATCCTCGCCCACATCGGCCGAATCGGCTGGGTCAACTACATCGTCGCCCTTCTCGTCCTCTGGATCGTGCTCGGACTCGCTTACGTGGCCATCGGGATCCTGTCGGGCCTTCCCGTGCTCGGCTGGCTGGCCGGGGTCGTGATCGGGCTCGGAGCCCTGGTCTTCGCGGCGCGGTACCTCGCGCTCGTCTACGACAGCGCCCCCGCGCCCTGAGCCACCGATTGCACGAACTCCCGGGCACGCTCGAGTTCCTGGTCTCCGGGCCGCCCGCGGTTGATCCCGCCGACGAGCCCGAAGATGGCGTAGGTGTCGTATCCCGGGAGGCAGAGTTCGCCCGCGATGGGGATGGAGCGTTCCGCCAGCGCGGCCCGGAGCGCCCGGTGCCAGAGGCCGGAGAGTGACGGGACGCCGGCGGTGGAGAAGAGAAAGACCCGTGCCCCGTCGGCGAACCGGGCCTCCTGTGCGAACTCGACGAGGGACGCATGATGGCGCGATCGGTAGATCCCCGACCCGAGCCCGACAAGGTCATACGCGGAAAGGTCGCGGGCCTGCCGTCGCTTCGGCCGGACCAGGTCTGCGCCGATCGTTTCGGCCATGGCCCGCGCCACCCGCTCGGTATTCCCGTGGTGGAACGACTCGTACACGATTACAGCCCGCATCACCATCACCAGGCAGGTACATGAACCATCGGCGCGAAACGCTATGAAGATGATCGGGGAGGCGGCGGCTGGTAGCAGTACGATCGGTATCGTCCTCGTGAACTGGAACGGGTGGCAGGACACGGTCGAGTGCCTGGAGTCGCTGCTCCGATGCCCGTACGATGCCTGGTTCGTGGTCTGCGTCGACAACGGCTCCGCCGACGGTTCGGTCGCGCAGATCGAGGACTACTGCGCCGGCAGGCTGCCGATCACATCGCCGCACGTGACCTATGAACCGGGCTCGAAGCCGATCCCGTTCGTGCGTCTCGATGCCGGCGAGGCGGCCGCCCGGGCACGGGACCTTCCCCGCATCCCGGATCGCTCGGTGGTCGTGATCGAGAACGACCGGAACCTCGGGTTTGCCGAGGCCAACAACCAGGGGACGCGTTTCGCCCTCGCGGCGCGATCGCCGGAGTTCTGCCTCTTCCTCAACAACGACACCGTGGTCGACCCGGCGCTCCTCGACGAGTTCGTCGGGGGCGCGGCCCGCCACCCCGAAGCAGGGTTCTTCGGGCCCAAGACCTACTACTACGACCACGAGGGACGGCGCGACGTGATCAACTTCGCCGGCGGCTCGCTCGACCTCGTCCGCGGCCAGACCCGGCACATCGGCCAGAACGAGGTCGACCGGGGCCAGCACGATCTCGAGCGCGAGGTCGACTGGGTCGAGGGTTCGTGCCTGCTCGCGCGGTCGGCCCTGCTCGGGGAGATCGGCCTCCTCGACCCGTCGTACTTCGCCTACTTCGAGGAGAACGACCTGATCATGCGGGGCCGGGACCGTGGGTTTACCGCTGTGTACGTCCCGGCGGCCCGCCTCTGGCACAAGGTCTCGGCATCGTCGAAGCGGTCTCCGACCAAGCTCTACTACCTGACCCGGAACCAGCTCTGGTTCGTACGGCGGTACGCGTCGCCCGCCGAGCGGGCGCGGTTCTACGCCTGGTACTTCGGGTACCGCCTCTGGTTCCTGCTCGGGGTCTACCTGCTCCGGTACCTGAGCCGGCCGTCGGCGGGCGCTCTCCTGCGGGGCGTCCGGGACGGGCTCGGGCCCCTTCCCGCCCGTCCCATCGCCTGACGCCGTCAGCCGAGGAGCAGCTGCTGGAACGAGCGCTCGTCGAACGGCGCGAGGAGGGAGACGAGCACGGCCTTCTGGACGTGGAGCCGGTTCTCGGCCTCGTCCCAGACGGCCGAGCGCGGGCCGTCAAGGACCTCGTCCGTGATCTCGTCGCCGCGGTGGGCCGGCAGGCAGTGGAGCACCACGGCCCCGTCGGTCGCGAGGTCTACGAGCCGGTCGTCGACCCGGTACCCGGCGAAGGCCTGGCGCCGGTCCGCCGTCTCGGCCTCGGACCCCATCGAGACCCAGGTATCGGTGAAGATCACGTCGGCCCCCGCGACGGCCTCCTCGGGCGAGGACGAGCAGACGATCCGGCCCCCCTCGGCCCGTCCCTTCGCCACGATCGACGGGTCGGGGGCATACGCCGCCGGCGTGGCCACCCGGACCTCCATGCCCGTCAGACCCGACGAGAGGATCAGGGAGTTGCAGACGTTGTTGCCGTCCCCGATCCAGGCCGCGACGAGCCCGTCGGTCCGGCCGAAGCGTTCGCGGATGGTGAAGATATCCGCCAGGATCTGGCACGGGTGCTCGCGGTCCGAGAGCCCGTTGATCACGGGCACACTCGCGTGGGCCGCGAACTCCTCCACCGTCTCGTGCAGCCGCGACCGGATCATCACGGCCGAGACGTAGCGCGAGAGGACACGGGCCGTATCCGAGACGGCCTCTCCCCGCCGCAGCTGCATCTCCTCGTGGTTCAGGTGAAGGGCGTGGCCTCCGAGCTCGTACATCCCGACCTCGAACGAGACCCGGGTCCGGGTCGACGGCTTCTCGAAGATCATCGCGAGGCTCCTTCCGGCGAGCAGCGGGTGGCAGCACCCCTCTATCCGCTCGGCCTTGAGCCGGGCAGCGTCGGCCATGAGCCGGTTCAGCTCCGTGACAGAGACGTCCAGGATTGAGATCAGGTTCTTCATCGGATTGCCCTCATATGCGCGCAGCGCTGCTCGAGCAGGGCCGTGGTGCCGATATCGCGTCGGTACCGGACCGGGCCGACGACCCCCGATGCGGCCCGCTCGGCCACCCGCTCGGCCTCCGCGAGCGTCGGCCCGGTCCCGACGAACGCAAGCGTGCGGGAGCGCAGCGTCCAGAGCCCGCCGTCGTGCTCCTCGACGTTCGAGTAGTAGAGGCGCGCCGGGCCGTAGTCGCCGAGCGTGATCGGTGCCGAGGGACCGGGCGCCTCGGGATAGCCCTCGGGAACCAGGTACTTGCAGACCGTGGCCGCCGGCTCGAACGAGACGGCGGACGGGTCGAGGGAGCCGTCCGCGCACCGCCAGGCGATCTCGGCGAGGTCGCTCTCGAGCAGGGTCAGGACGTTCATCGCCTCGGGGTCGCCGAACCGCGCGTTGAACTCTATTACCATCGGACCGTCGGGCGTGTTCATGAACTGGCCGTACAGGACGCCGTGGAACGGCGCGCCCTCGGCGGCCATCGCCCGGACGACCGCGGCCATGATCGCGAGGGCGGCGGCGCGGTCCGCGCCCGTCACGAACGGCAGCCCGTGGTCGGGCATCGAGTACGCGCCCATGCCGCCCGTGTTCGGCCCACGGTCACCGTCGAACGCGCGCTTGTGGTCCTGCACAAGCGGCATGGGCGCGAGGCGCGTGCCGTCCACGAAGCACTGGAGCGTGAACTCCTCGCCCTCGAGCCGCTCCTCGACCACGACCGGTTCGCCGATCTCGTGGACGTAGGCGCAGGCGCCCTCGTGGTCGAGGTGCTCGCCCACGATCCGGACGCCCTTGCCGCCCGTCAGCCCGACGGGCTTGATCGCGAGATCGCCGGGGTGGTCACGGATGTACCGGGCCGCCTCCCCGGGATCGTCGAAGCGGGCGTACGCGGGGCAGCCGGGGACGGCGTGCCGGGTCATCAGGTCGCGGGCCCACGCCTTGTCGGTCTCGATCCGCGCCGCGGCCCGGGTCGGGCCGAAGACGGGGATGCCGGCGACGGCCAGGGCGTCGCTGAGCCCGGCCTCGAGCGGCGCCTCGGGACCCACCAGGGCGAGCTCGACGCCACTCTCGACGGCGAACCGGACCACGCGCGGCACGTCCGTCTCGGGCGTGACGAGGACGGAGGCGGCGAGCCGGGCGATACCGGGGTTCCGCGTGGCCATGACCGCCGCCAGCTCCGCCTCATCGTTCCTGATGAGCGAGGCCGCGATCGCGTGCTCCCGCCCTCCGCCACCCACCACCAGGCACTTCATAGGCACGTCAACCAGTACTGAGGCGTTCACAAAATAAGCGGTTGCGGTTTCTACCCGGCAAGGAGGTCCCGCGCTCGGACGAGAGGCACGAGCCGGGCTCCCGCTGCGGCGAGCCTCTCCTCCGCTCCGCCCTCCCGGTCCACGACCGTGACCACGCAGTCGACCTCCGCCCCGGCCCGGCGGAGCTCGTCGATCCCGTAGAGGGCCGAGCCGCCCGAGGTCGTGACGTCCTCGACGAGGAGGACCCGGCGACCGGCCACGTGGCCGATCACGAGGCTCCCCTTGCCGTGGTCCTTCGCGGCGCTCCTGACGATCGCGTACGGTCGCCCGCTGGCGAGCGAGACGGCGACCGCGAGCGGGACGCCGCCGACAGCCACCCCTCCGACGACCTCGAACGGTTCGTGCACGGCGATCGCCGCGGCCACCGCCGCGAGGAGCGCGGGATCAGTCATGGCGGTCTTGATATCGACATAGTACGGGCTCGTCGCGCCCGAGGCGAGCGTGAACTCGCCGAACTCGATGGCGCCGGCCGCGATCAGCAGGTCGGCGACGGGGTTGTCCTTCACCATGGCTCCTCCTTGATCCCGGCAGCGAACCCGATCAGGTTGAAGACCCGGTGCAGGAGCGGCGTCAGGATCACGATGAAGGCGAGGACGGAGAGCGTGACGTTCGCCAGGATCCAGCCCGGGTCGACGAGCGCGAGCAGCACGAACGCGCCCACCACGAGGTCGTACTGGTCGACGACAGGCCATGCCGCCCCCCGGTCCTTGCCGAGCCGCCGCTTGAAGAAGGACTTGGTCATGTCCCCGAGCAGGGCTCCCACCGCGAGCGCGGCCACCGTGAGCGGTGTCTGCGGAGGGAGCGCGAACGGGAGCGGGAAGCCCTGCACCCAGATCTGCACCGCGCCGAGCGCGAGCCCGGCGAGGACGCCCGCGGCGAAGCCGCGCCAGGTCTTGCCGTTGCCGAGCACGCGGTAGCCGTCGGCAAGGACGCGTCCGCCGTCGATCGGCCGGCCCCCGCCGAAGAGGGCCGCGATCGGGTTCGGGAGCCACGCCGGCAGCATGATCCAGCACGCGGCGAGTGCGGCGAGAGCGATGGATGTGGGCGTCAGGGCATCGGCGACTGTCACGGGTACTCCGTCTCACCTGTAAGCATTAATGTTATGTAAGAGAAACTACTATAATTCGTTGGCGGACCAGAACGGCCGATTTACTCTCCGAGATGGGCCCGCCGACGATCGCGCTCGAGGAATTCTTGATGGTGCACAAGACAACGAAGAGCCTCTGCCCGTCCTGCGGGAGCATCCTGGACGCGCGTGTCTACGACCAGGACGGGAAAGTCTGGATCGAGCGCGAGTGCCCCGAGCACGGCCGAACTCGTTCGCTGTACTGGTCCGACGCGGCGATGTACGATCGCTTCGACACCTACGCCAGCATCGGGAACGGGGTCCAGAATCCCCAGCGCCAGGTCCCTGCGCCCAACTGCCCGAACGAGTGCGGGCTCTGCTCGCAGCACCGCTCGGAGACGCTCCTCGCGAACATCGACCTCACGAACCGGTGCAACCTCAACTGCGACTTCTGCTTCGCCAATGCGCGGGCCTGCGGGTTCGTGTACGAGCCGACCTTCGGCCAGGTGGTCGGCATGATGGAGCTGCTCCGGGCCCAGCGCCCCGTGCCCGTGCCGGCCGTCCAGTTCTCGGGGGGCGAGCCGACCATGCGCGACGACCTTCCCGAGCTGATCCGGACCGCGAAGAGGCTCGGTTTCGTGCAGGTCATGATCGCGACCAACGGGATCCGGATCGCGAAGGAGGAGGGGTATGTCGAGAGCCTGAAGCAGGCCGGCCTCTCGACCCTCTACTTCCATTTCGACGGGTGCTCGCCCGAGACGAACCCCCACCTGGCACTCAACGAGCAGGCGCTCGACCGGTGCGCGAAGGCCGGGATGGGCGTGATGCTCGTCCCGACGGTGATCCGCGGCCGCAACGACCACGAGGTCGGCAAGATCATCGAGTACGCGGTCGAGCGGATCAAGGTGGTGCGCGGTGTCAATTTCCAGCCGGTCTCGTTCACGGGAGCGGCGAGCAGCGACGATGTCGAGCGGGAGCGCGTCACGATCCCGGACCTCACGGCGTCCATCGAGGCGCAGACGGGCGGCGTGATCCGCCAGGACGACTTCTATCCCGTCCCCTGCGTGATGCCGATCTCGCACCTGGTCGAGTCGTACACGGGCCGACCGGCGGTGGAGTTCTCGACCCACCAGCACTGCGGTGCCGCGACCTACGTCTTCGTCGAGGACGGCGCCCTCGTCCCCGTCAACCGGATCGTCGACGTGGACATGTTCTTCGAGTCGCTGGACCGGATGGCGGGCACGATCGGGAGGGGGGGCTCGATCAACCGGTACCGGGCACTTCTCGAGGGGCTCAACAACCTTCGACGGGCCATGAAGAAGGACCAGACCGGGAAGTCGAACGAGGTCTGGAGCCTCATCATGCAGGCCCTGGTCTTCCAGAACTACGACGCGCTTCGCGACTTCCACTGGAACGCCCTCTTCATCGGCACGATGCACTTCATGGACTGCCATAACTACGACACGGACCGCGTGCGCCAGTGCTGCATCCATTACGCGACCCCCGACGGCCGAATCATCCCGTTCTGCAGCTACAACTCGGGCCCGGTCTACCGAGAGCAGGTCTGGAGGAAGTTCGCCCAGCCCGACACCCTGCCGGGGAACGAGACCGCGCCCGACGCCTAGAGAAACTCGAGCTCGACCGCGGGCGACCCCGCGGCGATCGCCACGCCCGCTATCGCGAGGTCCTGGACGGCGAGGCCGGTCGAGTCGAAGACCGTGACCTCGTCGTCAGACCGTCGGCCGGCCCTACCGAGGATGACGTCGCCGATGGTGCCGGCGACCCGGTCGACCGAGTACAGCCCGGACGCGATCGGGACGTTGATCTCGCCCGAGTGAACGGCCTGTCGCGGGTCGTCGACGTAGACCGAGGCCCGGAGGAGGATGGCGGGGTCGAGCTCCTGTTTGCCCGCCGCGTCCGCCCCGATCGCGTTGATATGCGTCCCGTCAGCGATCCAGGCGTCCTGCACGAGGGGCTCGCGCGAGGGCGTGGTCGTGACCAGGAGGTCGCAGTCGGCGGTCAGTTCCAGGGACGTGGCGGCGATCTCGAAGCGCGAGAAGCGCCGGGCGAAGGCCTCCGCCGTCGCCTCCCGACGGCTCCAGACCCTCACGCGCTCGATCCCGAGCCAGGCCGCTGTCGCCTCGAGCTGGGTCTCCGCCTGCCGTCCCGCGCCGACGAGCCCGATCTCGACCCCGTCCTGCCTCCTGCAGAGGTGCCGGGCCGCGACGGCGCCGGCGGCCCCGGTGCGGAGATCGGTCAGGGTGGTCCCGTTCAGGATCGCGTATGGCGTCCCCGTCGGGGGGTCGAGAAGGACGATCAGCGCCATCACGGTCTCGAGGCCGCGCCCGGGGTTGCCGGGGTGGACGTTCACGATCTTGACCCCCGCGAGCCCGAGCGCGGGGATGTACGCGGGCATGGTCCGGAAGTCGCCGCCCGGCAGGGTCACGTAGACCTTGGGCGGCATCTCGGTCTCCCCCCGTGCGAAGGCGGCGAATGCCGCCTCGATCGCCTCGTTGACCCGCGAGAGGTCGAGACTGACCTCGGGGCGGGCGTAATACTGCATGCACGACCATATGCAAAAACAGGGTTTGAAACTGTCGGCGCTCCAGCAGGTTGATGAGCAGCCGGGTCGACCCGGATCCCGATGATCCGGATCGTGCGGAAACCGACGGATACCCCCGGCGATGACTCGACCTCGCAGGTCTGTGCCGAGCTCGACGCGATCGGCGCCGCATGGAGCGACCTCGACCTCGACGAGGTCGACCCGTTCGACCCCGACCTCGAGGGTGCGCTGATCTGGGCCTGCGGCCTGCGGCAGGACGGACGCCAGTTCGAGGTCCTTCAGGCGCTCGGGCTCCGGAACCGCGTCGTGAACCGCCCCGAAGCCATCGCCACCTGTGCCTCGAAGGTCGCCACGACCGCGCTCGTGCTCCGGGCGGGCCTCCCATCGCCGGCGACCGGCTTTCCCGGGACGCGCGGGCAGGCCGCGGCCTTCATCGAGGCGCACGGCGGCCGAGCGGTCGTCAAGCCGGTCTACGGCTTCGACGGGAACGGGATCCGGCTCGTCGACGATGCGAGCGACCTCGAGGAGCCGCCGTACTACCTGCAGGAGTACGTGCCGAACACCGAGGACTACCGGGTCTTCGTCATCGGTGACCGGGCCGTCGGCGCCATCCGGCGCACCTCGCCGCACCTGACCCACAATATCCACCAGGGCGGGCGGGGCGAGTCCGTCACGGTCACGCCGGAGATGGCAGTCCTCGCGATCGGTGCTGCGCGGGCCGTCGGCGTGGACTACGCGGGGGTCGACCTCCTGCCCGTGCCCGGCGGCTATACCGTGCTCGAGGTGAACGGCACCCCGAACTGGCACTGCATGACCGCGCCGATTCCTGCCCTGCTCGCGGCCTTCCTGGTCAGAGAATGTCGCGCGATGTCCGCTCGTCCTCGAGGAACTGGTTCAGCCGGTCGTAGATGAACTGCTCGATCGCCTGCGCGGTCTCGAGGTCGGCCCGGAACGCGATCAGCTCCCGCTCGTCCCCGTCCATGTTCGCGAAGAAGAGCTGGTGCCGCGAATCGATCACCTGGGCGTCCGGCCAGCGCTCGACGATCTCCACCAGGATCTTCTGCGGGACGCCCGGCGGGACCACCACGTCGTAGAGTTCGGTCGTAGTCTCCCCGGTCGGCTTCTCTTCGGTCGTATTCTCGTGGGTCATCGATCTTCTCTTACTTTCCGCACGCGATCCTTTTAGCCATGATGCACCGTCCGCCCCGTCGGCCGCCGAGCGGAAACTTCGGCTTGCCGAGCGAGAGCATGCACCGGCCCATCAGGGCCGCCCCCCGCGCGAGGCCGTCGTCCACGAAGACCAGGTGGTCGTTCGCGCCGTCGGGAAAGAGCCCCAGTTCCTCGACCCCCTGGACGATGTACTCGGGCTTCCTCCCCGAGATGGCGGCCCGGCCGGTAAAGCCGATCGAGGCGTTCTCCGGCACCATACCGCGCTCGGCCGCGACCTCGATCATCCGGAGGGCCATCCGCGTGCACACCCGGTCCACGACCTCGGTCAGGGTCGCGATCCCGTGCTGCTGGTGGCACTCGCGTCCGATCGCCTCGAGTTCGGGCACAGCCGACCCGTTGATCCCGGCATCGCACCCGATCAGCGCGATCCCCGAGGCCCAGGCCACGTCGGCGCAGAGCGGCACCCGCCCGAAGCGCGCCCGGTCCGACGGGACGATACGGATATCGATCTCCTGGTGGCAGCGCTCGACGTAGTCGGCGACCACCGTCCGGTTCGTACGCACCGTGAGCTTGCCGAGCGTCGAGCGGTCCGAGAAGAGGTCGAGGGCCGTCCCCGTCCGCTGCTGGACGAGCCCCGTCCCGCGGACGATCGCGTCGGGGATCGCGCCCGCGAGCCCGGCGAAGTTGCCGATGGTCTTCGCGAACGGGATCTCGTCCGCTTCGTCGACGTCCGAGGTGATCCTGCCGTCGAGCGTCGTGCCGAAGTCGATCGAGAGGCAGGGGTTCCGAAAGTCGACCGGAGTCCACTTCGCCCCCTCCTTGATCCCGGCCATGGCGAGCTCGCCCTCCATCTCGTTCGCGACCATCTCCACGCCCGTGCTGCCGACCGGCGGGAGCACGCCCGCCACCGCCCCGACGAAGACTACCTTGTCCGCGAACGAGTGCGGCTGGAGTTTCGGGGGCAGGTTCCCCTTGGACATCGGCGGGGTCATCTTCCGCGGCGGCACGCCCGCCTCGAGGCAGCCGTTCGCGAGCGCGATGACGAAGTCCCCGACCTGGTCGGGCGAGTCCATGGCGGCGACCACTCCCGTCGAGCGGACCACGAAGTCGAGGTCGTCCTTGATGGAGAGGCCGGCGTCCTTGTGGCACTTGATCAGGGTGTCGCGGACCAGCTCGGTCACTGACTCCCTCGTCAGCTCGGTGCCGTCGAGAGTCGCGCCGAAGACCGCCTCGCCCGGCTTCGGCGGCCGGACGTCACGGCTCATGGAGACCGTCTTGTTGATCACGTAGGACCGTCCGTCCTCGAGGTTCGTGCCGGTCAGGATGCACTTGGTGGTCGTGTTGCCCATCTCGACCGAGGCCACGATGAAGTAGGGCTTGGTCCGGAACTCGGGCACCTCCATGCCGGCCCCGAGCCGGATCGTGGGGGGCGGGACGCTCTCGACGATATGGGGTTTTGGGCGGAAAAAACGGTCGAAAAAGCGGGCGCTCATTCACCTCTGGGTTTCCCCTGTGCTCCGATATATCTTTCGTTATGGGCCGTATAAATGCAACCGGCCGGCCCTTCCACGGTTCATCGCCCGGCGATGATTTCCGTACTTTTCGCAAAATGCAACCCGGACTGCCTCCCGGCGTTCCGCAACGAACATATAGTGAAAAAGGTAATTACATACAGATCTGCCAGGGCGAACGCCATGGCGGAGGTCAGGGATGAGAGAGCGGCTCCGGCGGATCAACCTGCAACGGCAGATGCTGACTCTGATCACCTCGCGGCCCGGGTGCACGCTCCAGGAGCTCTTCGAGGCCTACCGCGAGACCCACCGGAGCTGGGAGGTCCGGTACCAGCTCCAGTGGCTCGTCCGCCACGGTGTCGTGGCGCTCCGTTCCGGGCCGCGGGCCATCCACTGCTACCCGACGGGAAAGCGGCTCACCGTGTAGAATCATTCCTCGATTCAGTCCTTCACCGGTGCGTGAGGTACGCGACGACCCCGTCGGGGCCGGCGCTGTCAATCCGGGCGAAACCGACCCGCTCGAACTGCACGACCGTGCCGACCGCGTCCAGGACGGCCGGCTCGCAGGCGCCCTCGAGGTCGCCCTCGGGCCGCCGCAGCGTGCACGGGACGGTCGCCCCCAGGGGGAGCCACTGGATGATGGGGGCGTGCGCCGCCCGTGCCGCCGCGAGGTCATCGCCGGCGTGGATGAACCGGAAACGGCCGTCGACCGCGGAGACGCCGACGTTGAAGAGGTCCTTGAGCCGGAGCATCGAGACTTCCTCCCCGAGCTCTGCTGCCGGAACGACCACGCCCGCCTCGAACGAGAGGGTGCGCGTCCCCTTCCCGGCGTCGCCGGGGTGACGGAGCGGGTGCGCCTCGCGCGGGAGCCCGCCCGAGACCTCGACCGCCACCGGGTCCGGGACGAACCAGAGCCGGTCGGCGACCGGGTCCACGATCGCCCGGTTCTCGGCAAAGAGGTTCTCCCACGAGAACTGGATGTCGGTCTCGCCGACCCCGATCGCGAGCACGGCCCGCCGGACGGCCTCGGGCTCGATCCCGCGCCGTGCCAGCGCCCGGAGCGTCCCGAGCCGGATGTCGTCCCAGCCCCCGTACCGCCCCTCCGCGATCCCAGCGCGCATCTCAGAGGTCGAGAGGACGACCCCCTCGATCCCCATCCGGCCGTAGTGGCGGAAGTGCGGCGGGGTCCAGCCGAACCACTCGTAGATGAACTGCTGCCGGCGCGTGTTCGCGATATGGTCCTTGCCCCGGATCACGTGCGTGCACCCCAGGAGGTGGTCGTCGACGGCGACCGAGAAGTTCATCAGCGGGTACACGGTCGCGTCCACACGGGGATGGAGGGTCGAGGTCAGGATGCGGAACGCCGGAAAGTCGCGGAGCGCCGGGTCCGGCGCCTCGAGATCCGTCCGGACGCGGACCGACGCCTCGCCCTCGACGTACTTCCCTGCGAGCATCCGCTCGAACCGGGCGAGGTCCTCCTCGACCTCGCGGGCACGGCACGGGCACGCCGTCCTGGCGAGCCGGAGCTCGCGGAACCGCTCGTTCTCGCAGGTACAGACGTACGCGCCGCCGCGCTCGATCAGGCGGCGGGCGTGGTCGTAGTAGAGGTCGAGACGGTCCGACTGGTACACGGTCTCGGTGATGGCGCACCCGAGCCACGCGATGTCCTCGGGCACGGTCCGGTAGGCGTCCGGGTCGACCCTTTTTGCGTCCGTGTCCTCGATCCGCAGGATATACCGGCCGCCGTACTGCCGGACGTAGGCATCGTTCAGGACCGCCGCCCGGGCGTGCCCGAGGTGGAGCGGCCCGGAGGGGTTCGGGGCAAAGCGCATCACGACGCCGTCGTCCGCGCCGGGAAGGGGCGGCAGGGCGTACCGGTCCCGCATGCCGGCCTCGCGATCTTCGAGGAGCCCGGGAGCCAGCGCCGCGAGGCGGCGGACCCGCTCCTCGTGGTCCACCGCGTCGACCTCGGCGATCACCGGGCCGACGAGGGCCTTGGCCTCCGACGCCCGGGAACGGAGCCCGGGGTACCGGCCCATCACGGCCCCGATGACCGCCCCGGCCTTCGGGGTGCCGCGGTGCCGCACCGCGTTCTCGAGCGCGTGGACGAGCAGCCGTTCCCGGAGCTCGTCCACGTCAGGCGCCCCGCGAGACGAAATAATCGCCGAGCGCGAGGAGGAGCCGGCGCTCCTCCGAGTCCGGGAGGATCCGCAGGTGCTCCGCGGCGTCGCGGACGATACCGCGCGCGCGGCCCCTGACCTCGTCGAAGATGCCGGCATCGGCGATCAGGCCGATCACCTCCTCGATCTCCGCCTCGGAGAGGGGATGGCGGTACGGCGCGAGGTCCAGCCCGCGGTCCCGCGCCAGGATCGTGATCAGGGTCCCCTTGCCCTCGCGGATGTCCGAGCCCCGGTCCTTGCCGGTCGTCCCCTGCGCCGCGAGGAGGTCGATGAGGTCGTCCTGGATCTGGAAGGCCACCCCGCAGGCGAGGCCGAAGCGGTAGAGGACCTCGACCTCGGGATCGCTCCCCCCGGCGAGGACGGCGCCGATCGCGGCCGAGGCCGCGTAGAGCGCGCCCGTCTTCTTCTCCACCATCTCGAGGTACTCGCCGTCCGTCACGTCGTCTCGCGACGAGAAGGTCATGTCCTGGTGCTGGCCCACGCAGAGTTCGTCGCAGGTCGCCGCCAGCATCCCGACGGCCCGGAGCCGCGCGGCCTCGGGCGCGATCGAGCCGATCAGGAGCGAGAAGGCCCGGGCGTTCAGCACGTCCCCGGCGAGGATCGCGGTCGCCTCGTCCCACCGGTAGTTCACCGTCGGCACGCCGCGGCGATAGCTGTCCCGGTCCATGATGTCGTCGTGGATCAGGGTGAAGGTGTGGGTCAGCTCGACGGCGAGGGCCGCGGGGATCACGTCCTCGGACGCTTCCCGCCGCACGGAGTCCGCGGCGAGCAGGAGCATCGCGGGGCGGAGCCTCTTCCCCCCCGCCTCGACGAGGTGGTACGCAGCGCGGTTCAGCTCCCCGACGGGAGTGCCGTAGTACCGGTGGAAGAGCTTGTCGACCCGATCCGCCGTCTGTTCGAGATAGGCATCCAGTTCCATGATCGTCTCCTAGTGGACCTTCACCCGCTGCCCGTTCTGCATCAGGTGGCAGTCGGTCTTGGTCTTGTACCCGAGGTCGGCCGCGAAGTCGGCGTATTGCGCCGTGACGCGGAGCGGGGCGTGGGCCGGGATCACGTGCTGGGGGTTGAGCAGGTGGAGGAACTCGTAGTGGTCCTCGAGGTAGGCGTGGCCCGAGACGTGGAGCTTGTCGAAGATCCGCGCCCCGGACGCGCGGAGCCTCGCCTCGGTCAGGTACCGGTTCCCGTGGTTCATCGGGTTCGGGATGACGTTGGCCGAGAAGAGGACCTTGTCCCCCCGGTTGATCTTGTACGGCGTCTCGCCCGCGACGATCCTCGTCAGGACCGCCCCCGGCTCGCCCTGGTTCCCCGTGACGATCGGGACGAACTGCTCGGGACCGCTCTTCATGATCCGCCGCATGGTCCGCTCGACCGTCCGGCGGTTGCCGAAGACCGAGGTCGTCTGCGGGAAGCTCACGAGCTTCATCTGCTCGGCCGTGGTCGAGTAGCGCTCCATCGAACGGCCGAGCAGGACCGGCTTTCGTCCCATCTCGTGCGCGGTCTCGGTGATGGTCTTGATCCGCGAGATGTGCGACGCGAAGGTCGAGACGATGATCGCGGTCTTCTCGTCCTCGAAGCTCGTCATGGTGTCGCGCACCAGGTCGCGCGCGATCCGCTCGGACGGGCACCGCCCCTTCATGTCGATGTTGATCGCCTCGACGACCAGGGCGAGGACGCCCTCCTTGCCGATCTGGGCCAGACGCGCGAAGTCCGGGGGCTCCCCGACCACCGGCGTTCGGTCGAGCTTGAAGTCGCAGGCGTAGACTATGGCGCCGTGCGGCGTCCAGAGGACGGCCGCAACGGTGTCGATGATCGAGTGCTGCATGCGCACGAACTCGATCGTGAGGTTCGGGGAGACGGTATACCTCCCGCCCGCCTTGAGCGCGAAGAGCTTGTTCTTGACCTCGAACTTGTTCTCGCCCTGTATCTGCTGCCGGATCAACTCGGTCGTGTACGGCGTGCTGATAATCGGCGCGTTGTACCGGTGCGCGAGCTTCGGCACCGCGCCGATATGATCGAGGTGGCCGTGGGTGCAGACGATCGCCTTGACCTGCCCCTCGATCGCGTTCATCATCGTGTCGTCCGGGATCGCCTTGATCTGGATCAGGTCAAGGGAGTGCATGTTCTCGATCTCGGCGTCCTCGTGGATCATGACCTGGTCGAGTCGCAGGCCCATATCGAAGACCACTATCTCTTTTCCGCAGCGGACGGCGGTCATATTTCTGCCGACCTCGTCAAACCCGCCCACCGCGATAATCTCTACATCCATCTGTATCTCCTATGCTTCTATCAGATCACGTATTCGTCCCGTGACGATCGTCCGCGCCTGCCGGAGCGCCGGCACCGTGGGCGACCCGGTCAGGAACATCGCCACGCGGAGTTCGTCGATCACGCGCCCGATCACGGCTTCGAGCGCCTCCTGCCCCTCCGCGGCAGGGCCGAGCAGGGGCAGGGCCATCCCCGCGAGGTCCGCGCCGAGCGCGACCGCCTTGGCGACATCGAGCCCGCTCCGGACGCCCCCGGTCGCGACGACCGGGCCGCCGTAGCGGGCGACCTCGATCAGGCTCGCGACCGTGGGAATGCCCCAGTCGCGGAAGACCTCGCCCCGCGACGGCCGGCGACGGTCGCCGGGCCCACCGGTCCTGCCTGCACGGACGGCCTCGATCACGGCCCAGGAGGTGCCGCCGAGCCCGCCCGTGTCGACCGCGGCCACGCCAGCGCCGTACAGCCGCCGAGCGACCTCCCCGGAGATCCCGTTCCCGGTCTCCTTGACGATCACGGGATACCCGGCGCCGCTGCAGAGGGCCTCGATCGCGGCCAGGCATCCCGTGGCATCGCGGTCACCCTCGGGCTGGATCGCCTCCTGCAGGAAGTTGAGGTGGACCGCGAGAGCGTCCGCGCCGATCAGGTCGACGGCGCGGTCGGCCCACTCCGTGCCGTGGTCGCGGAGCTGGACCGCGCCGAGGTTCGCGACCACGAACGCGCTTGGCGCGGCGTCCCGGACCACGCGGTAGCTCGGCGCGAGCGAGGCGTCCTCGAGCGCGGCCCGCTCGGAGCCGACCCCGATACCGATGCCGAACCGCTCGGCGGCGGCGGCGAGGCGCTCGTTGATCCGCGTGGTCCCGGCATGACCGCCGGTCATGGCCGCGATCATCAGCGGCGCGCCGAACCGGTGGCCGAGAAAATCGGTCCCGGTCGATACCCGGTCCATGTCGCACTCGGGCAACGCGTTGTGGACCAGCATGACGTCACCGAAACCGGCGTCGCCTGCCTCGACCGGCATCTCGCGACAGATGCGGAGGTGGTCGAGCTTCCGCGCCGAGGTCGGCCCGCTCATATGCCCTCCGGCACGATCTCGGTCCCGCCGTGGGGGCGGCCCGCGAGAAAGTCCCCGAGACGGTCGAGACCGAAGACGTGCGACGTGATGCCGGCTTCGGCGAGCCCAAGGAGCTCGGCGACCTTGCCGCCCATGCCGCCGGTCACGTCCGTCGCCGCCGACGCGCCGAGGGCGAGGGCGCCGGAGCCCGACCTCGAGACCCGCGTCACTACAGCCCCGTCCGGGCCGAGCACGCCGGGCACGTCGGTCACCAGGCCCACGCGCGTGATGCCGAGCCGCGGCGCGAGGTGGCCGACGAGCTGGTCGCCCGAGACGATGCAGGCCCCGCGGCGGCGGTCCATCACCACGTCGCCGTGGAGGACGGGGACGCACCCCAGGTCGAGCAGGAGCCGGAGGGGTTCCTCCTCGAACGAGGCGATCCGCCCGTCCTCGGCCGTGCAGGCGCCGAGGGGATGGATCCCGACCGCGTCGAGCCCCGCCCGGCGGAGCGCGGCTACGACCGCGCGGTTGAGCGCGGAGACGGCCTCGTGGGTTACCGGGATACCCTCGCGGTTCGACCGATCCGCCCCCCGGGCGAGGCCGTACTGGTGCGCCTCGGGGTGGCCGCACGAGCCGGCACCGTGGACGATCGCGCCCGCGAACCTCGCCGCGTCCAGCACGGACGCGACCTCCTCGACGGCGGCATCGTCGATCCCGCCGCCGCCACGCTTCTCCGTGACCACGGACCCGCCGAGTTTCAGGAGGACCGGTTCAGACATTCTGCTCTCTCCTCGCGCCGACCGTGTCCAGGCTCGTCACAAACGCCCGGCCGCCGGCCGAGTCGAGCGCGCCCATGATCCGGTTCTTCGCCCCCTTGGGCGAGAGCGCGATCATGCACCCGCCGCCGCCAGCCCCGGTCAGCTTCGCGCCGAACGCTCCCGCGGCCCGTGCCGCGAGCACGAGCCTCGAGAGGGCCGGATGGCCGACCCCGATCGCGTCCAGCAGGGCGTGGTTCGTATCCATCAGCCGTCCCAGGACCCTGGGATTGTCGAGGCTCCGGACCCCCTCGAGCGTCAGCGCGCCCATCGAGTCGAGGATCGGGCAGATCACGCCTGGTCGGTCCGCGCGCTCCCCGGCCACGAGCTCGACCATGCGCGTGGTGCTGTGCGAGACCTGGGTATTGCCCACCACCAGGTTCAGGTTCACGGGGGGGACGCGCCGCCGGGCCCCGTCCATGATCAGGACCAGCCCCCCCATGGTCGAGACGTACGTGTCGGTCGGCGAGGCCCGGCCCTTCTGGACGGTCTGCTCGACCCGGTGCGCGATCGCAGCGATCTCCTCGCGGTCGAGCTCGAGGCCGAACTCGTCGTTCGCCGCCGAGATGGTCGCGACCGTCACGGCCGCCGATGATCCCAGGCCCGCCGACGACGGCATCTGGCTCGAGACGTAGACCGATCCCGTCACCCCGATCTCCCGAAAGCACTGGGCGATGTACGGCGACTTGGCCGGCGCAGGATGGCGGTGGCGCCGGACCGAGACGAGGACGCGGGGCTTGATCGCCATCGCGAGCCCGGGCTTGCCGTAGACCACCGCATGCTCCCCGAACAAAAAGACCTTGCCCGGGGCCGACCACGTTGCCACCCTATATCACCGCGAGTGCCGCATACCCCACGACCGAGGACCTGTCGCCCGTTGCATCACCGCTCGTCGCGTACTGGAGCAGGCGCGCGTGCTTCGCGCCCCAGGCCTCCGCCGCCATGCAGGCGGCCGAGATCGGGCCGTATCCGCACGCCGTGATCCGCCGCTCGGCGATCCGCTGGTAGAAGCGCTCAATCTCGAGGTCCTCGAGCGCCTCGATCGCGTAGAGGTCCTGCGACCGGGCGAGCCGGTCGGGGACGTAGTGCGAGAAGTCGCTCGACGCGATCACGCGGACCTCGCGCCCGGTCTCCCGGGCCGCCCGGTCGATCCGGTCACCGAGGGCCGCAGCGGAACCGAGGTCCTGGAGGCCCATCATCACCGGCGCAACCCGCGCCCGCGGGCACCGGTACTTGACAAACGGCATCTGGACCTCGAGCGAGTGCTCGTCGCGCATGTACGACTCGTTCGTGGGAAGCCCGAGCGCCGCCACGAGGTCCGCGTCCACGTCGACGATCCCGAGCGGGGTCTCCCACGGGACGGCGGAAGCGCAGGTCGGGTACCCCCCGTGCGAGGGTCCGACCACGACAAAGGTCCCGTCGAAGTCCGCCGGGAGCGTCGCGTAGGCCGTCCCCGCGACCGCGCCCGAGTAGATATACCCGGCGTGGGGAGCGACGATCGCGTACGGATCGCGCACCCCGCCCGTCTCGGCACCGAGGATGAACCGCTCGAGCAGCTGCTCGAGGTGGTGGGGCTCTCCCGGGTAGAACATGCCGGCGACCGCCGGCGTCCTGACCTGCATGGGCGAACCTCTCCTGGCTCCTCGTATATCTACAGATCGGTCTCGAAATCTTCCTGCGTCAGCGACGTCTGGATGCCACGAAGCCGGAGCATCTCGCGCGTCAGCAGGAAGTAGACCATCGAGAGGGCCTTGCGGCCCTTGTTGTTCGTCGGGATCACGAGGTCCACGAACTGGGTCATGTTGTTGGTGTCGCAGAGCGCGACCACCGGGATCCCCGACTGGACTGCCTCGCGGATCGCCTGCGCGTCGCCGATCGGGTCCGTGACCAGCACGGCCTCGGGCTCGATGTAGCCGTGGAGGTTCTGGTTGGTCATCCTCCCCGGCACGAACCGGCCCGTCGCGGCCATGGCTCCGATCGCCTCGGCGAACCGCCGGGCCGGGTGCTGGCCGTACTGGCGCGAGGTCACGACCAGGAGGCGGGCCGGGTCGAACTGCGCGAGGTACTTCGCCGCGGTCTTGATCCGCTCGTCCGTCTCGCGGATGTCGATGATGTACAGTCCATCCCCGCGGACGCGGTAGATGAACTTCTTCATGTCCTTGCTCTTCTGCTGGGTGCCGATGTGGATCCCGGCGGCGAGGTACTCCTCGACCGGGACGAGCGGCTCAGCAAGCTCAATCTCCATCTCGTTTGCCGTCATGTGTACAGCTCCTCCTCGATCCGTATCAGTTCGTTCAGTTTCGCGATCCGCTCACCGCCGACCGCACCAGTCTTCAGGAAGATGCAGTCGAACGCGGTGCCGAGGTGGGCGATCGTCGTATCCGTGGTCTCCCCCGAGCGGTGGCTCATCACCGTGTCGAGGCCGTGGGTGTGGGCCAGCTCGATCGCCTCCCAGGTGTCGGTCAGGGTGCCGATCTGGTTCGGCTTGATCAGCACGCAGTTGGCCGAGCCGAACTCGATCCCGCGCGTGATCCGCTCGGGGTTCGTGACGAAGAGGTCGTCGCCGCAGACCAGGCAGCGATCGCCTATCTGCTCGGTGAGGGCCGCGAAGCCCTCGAAATCCTCCTCGTGCAGGGGGTCCTCGACGTAGATCAGGTCGTACCGTTCCACGAGCTCGGCGATGTACGCGATCTGCTCCTCGGTCGTCCGGGTCGCGTCGCGGTACCGGTACGCGCCGTCCTTCCAGAGCTCGCTCGCGGCCACGTCGATGCCCATGTTGATCTCGAAACCGACCTCGTCTACGACCGCGTCCACGGCGTCGCTGACCGTCTGGAAGGCCGTGAGATCGTCGATCGCGGGTGCCCAGGCCCCCTCGTCACCCTTGCCCGAACCCTTGCCCATCCCGACAAGGAGCTCCTTGACCTTCCTGTGGACCGCGGCGTTCGCGAAGACCCCGTCCTCCGCCGTTGGCGCACCCGTCGGCACGACCAGGTACTCCTGGATCTCGGTCGCGTTCACCGCGTGCGCGCCACCGCCGATCACGTTCCCGAGCGGGAACGGGGTCCGGGAGGTGAAGCAGCCGCCGAGGTACCGGAAGAGCTCCTGGTCAAAGGACGTCGCCGCCGCCCGCGCGTTCGCGAGCGAGAGCGCGACCGCGACGTTCGCCCCGACCCGCGAGAGGGTGGGGGTCCCGTCGTAGTCCCGGATCGCCCGGTCGAACCCGGGCTGGTCCGCCGCGTCCCGCCCGACGAGGTCGGGCAGGAGCTCCTGTTCCGCGTCGCGGATCGCCTCCACGACCGGCCGCACGGTCGCCTCGTAGGTCCCCGTGGACGCCCCCGAGGGCGCGGCCGCGCGGCCGAAGCCGGTGGTCGTCCAGAGCTCGGCCTCGACCGTCGCGTTGCCGCGCGAGTCGAGGATCCGCCGCAGCCGGACGGCCTCAATCGTTGTCATCTGCAGTCTACCTCCTCTTCACCGTGATCGGAATCACGTTCTCCGTGAACTCTTGAAGCGCGATCTCGAGCGGATCGCTCTTCTGAACGTTGATAAGGGTTGGCGCGCCCATCGAGATCTGGAGGGCGCGAGCTCCGATGATTCTCGCCTTCTCGTAACGCGTGTACGATTCCATCGTCCGCCTCAGAATGGTTGGATGAGAATGGGGTCGCTGAGATTCGAACTCAGGTCAGAGCATCCCGAACGCCCTAGGATTCCAGGCTACCCCACGACCCCTCATTGGTATGGATTGACTTCGTCGATGATCTCCTTGTGCGACAGGAGCATCCGCCGGCAGCAATACTGGAAGAGACCGAGGTCGTCGAGGACCGTCTTCGGGTCCTCGCCAGCATCGCGCCGCCGCTTGAACTCCTCCCACGCGGGCGAGACGACTTTACCGCATGTAAAACATCGTACGGGTATCATACACGTTGCTCCCGGTCGTAATTTAAATTAACGGTACGATTTCTGGAACTTCGCCCGTGCTCCGCTGCCATGGGGCTTCTTTGCCTCTTTCTGGCGCGAATCGTTGACGAGCAGAGTCCGGTCGTAGCCGACGTACATCTCCTTGATCGCCGGGTCGTTGTGCCAGGCCACGATGCCGCGCGCGAGCGCAGTCCTGACGGCCTCGGCCTGGCCCATGATCCCCCCGCCCACGACCGTGATCGAGGCGTCGATACCGTCGATGCCGGCCGGGTAGAGGAGCAGGGGCTCCGAGATCTTCATGCGGGTCAGGTCGGTGCCGTAGGACTCGAGCGGGACCGAGTTGATCCGGATCACGCCGTGCCCCTCGCGCAGCGTGGCCCGCGCGATCGCGGTCTTGCGCTTTCCGCTGGTGTTGATCACTTTCGCCATGCAATCACCGTGTATCAGTATTTCGCTCCGAGGAAGGTCGCGATCGCCCCGATCGTGACGTACCTGGGGTTGTTCAGCCGGTCGATGTGCGCCTCGGGCAGGGACTCCCGCTCCGCCTCCGCGAACTCGTTCGGCACGCCGACGTAGGTCTTGATAGCCTTGTAGGCCGCCGTCCCGCGCTCGCGCTTGTACGGGAGCATGCCGCGGATCGTCCGCTTGACGATCTGGTCGGGGCGCCGGGGATAGAACGGCCCGCCCTCGCGCGAGCCGCGCTCGCGCTTCTCGCGGAAGTCGTTCAGGACGTGGGCCCGCGCGCCCGAGACGATCGCCTTCTCGGCGTTGACAATCGCGATCTCCTCACCCGCCAGCGCGCGCTTCGCGACCGTGGACGCGAGCCGCCCGAGCAGGAGGTTCTCCGCATCGATCACCGTTACCATGCCGGTCACCTCAGGATCCGTACCCGGCTCCCCTTCGGGTTGTCGTTGAGGAGCTGCTCGATCGTCATGCAGGTTCCATTCGCGCCCGTGATCTTGTCGGCCGCCTGGGCCGAGAAGTTCAGGGCCGCGACCCGGACGGCGCGGTCGATCACGCCCGTGCCGAGCACCTTGCCCGGCACCAGGATCGTCTCGCCCTCGGCGGCGTACCGGTTGATCTTGCTGACGTTCACCTCGGCACGACCGTTGGTCGCGCCCTCGAGGCGGAACGCGATATCGCGCCAGACCGGTGCGCCGTTCTCGCGCGAGGCCGCCTTCAGCGTCGTGATCAGGTTCGTCAGACGCGGGTTGGTCTTCTCTCTCGTCAGTGTCATAGCTGTGCCTCGGCAATCTCGTCAAGTGCGCTCGTCAGCTCGCCCGCCCTCGTCCGGATGAACCGGACCGACTGGCGGAGGATCTCTGGGGCCGGGACCGATCCGTCCGACTCGACGGTAAAGACGAACCGGTCGGCATCGGCCGCGACGCGTACCGCGGGCGTCTCCCCGATCCCGGTGGAGAGGCAGCCCCTCTCGCAGAGCCGGCAGAGGGAGCAGTCCTCGACCCGTGCCTCGTCGACCTCGACCGTCCGCCCGGCGAGGCGGAGGACGCGGCGCGGGCAGGCGTCGACGCAGACCCCGCAGGCGTCGCAGCGCGCGTCGATCGTGATGGACGGGTAGTTCTTGTACCCGCAGAGGGTCGTGGGCTGCCACTTCGCGTGCTCCTTCCCGGTCGAGAGGACCGCGCGCGCCTCGACCACGACCTTCTGCCCCTTCTCGAGCTTGACGATCGGGATGTCGCCGATCGCGGGCGCGGCCACCGGGTCGTTGGGGATCAGGTCCCGCGACAGGACCATGCCCGGCCCCTCGACCGAGAGCGTGTACGAGACCGTGCAGCGGTCGCAGCCCTCGCCCTGGCAGGTGCACTCGGCGATCGGTACGTACGTCCCGGGCTCGGTCCGCAGCGGGACCAGCCCGAGCCGGTGGGCGAGCATCTCGTCGAAGAGCCCGCTCGTGTTGTCGTAGATCCCGACGTCATCGATGGCGAGCTTGAGCACTTCGCCCGACATCGCGCGCCGGATCGCGTTCGCAAACGAGGGCAGGGCCCCCGAGAGGATGAACCGGCAGGAGTGCTCGTCGCGGTGCTGGCACTCGACCTGCATCAGACTCTCCTGCCCCGGCGTCCGCCCTTGGCGCGGACCGAGTCGTGCGGGACCGGGGTGACGTCCTCGATCCGGCCGATCCGCATGCCGGCGCGGGCCAGGGCGCGGATCGCGGCCTGGGCCCCGGCACCGGGCGAGCGCTGCTTGCCCTTGCCGGGCGCCCGGACCTTGACGTGGAGGCCGACGAAGCCCTTGTCCCGGGCGGCCTGGGCCACGTCGCCGGCCATCTTCATGGCCGCGTACGGGCTCGACTCGTTTCGGTCCTGCTTGACGACCATGCCGCCCGAGGACTTGGTGACCGTCTCGGCCCCGGAGAGGTCCGTGACCGTGATGATCGTGTTGTTGAACGAGGCGTAGATGTGAGCGACGCCCCAGCGCTCCTTCGCTTCCGCCATGATTCTAGCGCCTCCGCTTGCCGACCTGGCGGTTCAGCTCGGGGTGTTCGGTGCTCGTGAACGGCGATCGGCCATAGTACCCGATCTGCCCCTCCTCGTCGCGGCGGACGAGATACCCGGGGATATCCACGCGGCGGCCGCCGATGGCGATGTGACCGTGGGTGACCATCTGGCGCGCCTGCTTGGGCGAACGGGCGAGCCCGAGCCGGTAGACCTGGGTCTGGAGCCGGCGCTCAAGCGGCTGCTGGATCCGGAGCGCGAGCACGTCGTCGATGTCGGCCTCGAGGCCGAGCAGGCCGGCGCGCTGGAGGTGCCCAATCAGGTCGCCCTTCTTCTTGGTCGCGAGCGCCTCGCTGGTCGCGCCCGACTCGAGGGCCAGGAGTTCGCGCGCGCCCGTGCGGTACTTGCGGAGCACGGCCTGGGCCTTCCAGACCTCGCGCTTGTTCCGGAGGCCGTACTCGATGACGAGCTTGGTCTCCTCCTCGATCCGCGTCTTCTCGAACGGACGCTTGGGCGTCTCGTACGACTTCCGGTTCTTGCCTGGGTATGCCATCGCCGTCTCAGTCCTTCTTTCTCCGCACACCGACCGTGGCGCCCGTACGGCCCGTCGACTTGGTCCGCTGACCCCGGACCTTCTGCCCGGTCTCGTGCCGGATCCCACGGTAGCAGCGGATCTTGCGGAGCAGGTTGACATCCTCGTCATGGGTGATGGCGAGGTCCGTGCCGAGGATGTGCCGGGGTTCGCCCGTGTACACGTCCTTGGTCCGGTTCAGCATCCAGGGCGGGACCGTTCCGGCATAGCCGTCGACCGACTCGCGCAGCCGCTCGACCGACTCGTCGTCGATCCGGCCCATCGTCTCCCTCACGCCCACGTTCGCGCGGCGGGCGATGATCTCGGCCGCATGCCGGCCGACACCGGGGATGCCGGTCAGCGCGACCCGGACCGACTTGGTACCGTCGAGGTCCGTGTTGCTGATCCGGACGAAGTATTTGATATCCTCTTCTTCGTTTGCCATGAGGTCTCCTCGATATCGAGCTGATGCCCGGAGCGCTGAGGGAGGGATTTGAACCCTCGAGTCCCAGGGGGACACAGGTTTAGCAAACCTGCGCCATACCAGGCTTGGCTACCTCAACGGGGAATCTCGCATCCAGTGGACACTCGTGACGCGGTGCGTCACTCCATGAATGGTGCGCTATATGGTGGGGAGGGGGAAGGGATAAGGATTCCGGCCCTACAGGTCGAACCGCTTCCCCTCGCGCCGGATCCCGCTCGCGACCAGGGCCGAGGTCGCGATGGGCAGCGCGATGGTCGCGTCGCAGAAGCACTGGACGAGCGGGCTGGCCGGCCGCTCCTTGCCCCAGGAGATCGCCTCCTCGAAGGTGCAGCCCGAGAGCCCGCCCCAGTGCGGGGCGTCGGTGGTGTACTGGACCGCGTAGGCGTGGCCGCCGAGGTCGGCGTCGTGGATCGAGGCGATCACCTGGGTCTGCTGGATGAAGTTCTTGGGCACGCCGCCACCGACGTAGACGACGCCGGTCTTCGGCGAGGCCTCGACGATACGCGTGATCTCGTCGGCGTCGGCGAGCTGGTCGACGTCGACCGAGACCCCCTCGCGCCGGGCGATGACGAGCCCGATCCCGATCGAGGAGTCGGCGAGGGCCGGGACGAAGACGGGCACGCCCTCCAGGACACAGGTGGCGAGGAACGAGGAGCCGCCGGGCGCGGCGGCCATGACGTGCCGGCCGAAGGCCTCGAGGAAGGCCCGCGAGGAGCCCCGGAACGGCGCGACGGACGCGGCGAAGGCGGCGATCTGACGGTCGGCGGTCCGGAACTCCTCCTCGTAGGCGAAGACGTCGTAGATCCGGTCGATGCCGCGGCTGAGGAGCTCCGTGTCGTCGACGAGGTGGTGGCCCTGGTAGTGGCAGACCCCGAGGTGCTCGCAGGCGTCGTGGAAGACGTTCGCGCCGGTGGAGACGATGGCGTCGACGTAGTGGTGCCGGACGAGGGTGCTCAGGACCTCGCGCATGCCGGCGGGGACCATCGCGCCGGAGAGCCCGAGGAGAATCGTGCAGTCGGGATCCTCGAGCATGGACCGCCAAGCACGGACGGACTCGCCGAGCTTGCGCCCCTGGAAACCGGTCGAGGCCATGCCCTCGAGCAGGGCCGCGAGGTCGTTGGTCGGCGTTACCGGGACCGTGGGATGCATCGCCATGTTCGAGAGTAGTCGCGCCGGGGACGCATAAAGCGAACGCCCGACCCATGGGTGTCATCCCTTCGGGACTGGTGAAGAGCCGGACGACGTCGGCACAGTCGATCCGGCCGTTGCCGTTGAGGTCGCTGCAGGCCCCGTCGCCGTCGGAGTGCGCTGGGATCCCCGTGCCGCCGTGGCCCGGCGGGGAGAATGAAGACCCCGGCGTACGCGGTATTCAACGCATCGAAACAGGTCCGCGGGCGTGGAGGGAGACGGGTCGGGGCGTGCCGAAGAGCCGGCGCCGGGCTCGCCCCGCGCTTCTCCCACGGCGTCGCAGCGGAACGCGAGCATGGAGATCGCCGGGGGGAGGGTCGGATGCATCTCATGCTCCGGGACTCACGATACTGGGTGGTACGGTCGGGCGCGGGCTTATGCGGCGGGTAGCGTGAAGAAGAAGGTCGCGCCCTCGCCCGGCGCCGACTCTGCCCAGACCCGCCCGCCGTGGCGGCGGACGATCCGCTCGACCGTGGCCAGGCCGATCCCCGAGCCCTCGAACTGGTCCGCGCGGTGCAGGCGCCGGAACGGCCGGAAGAGCTCTGCCGCGTCCACCATATGGAACCCGACCCCGGTGTCGCGGACGTAATAGGCCGTCTCGCCGTCCCGGGCCGTCGCGCCGAGCTCGATCCGCGGGCTGCCGGCGTCGCGCGTGAAATTCACGGCATTGCCGACCAGATTCGCGTAGACCTGCCGGAGCATCGCGCGGTCGGCCGAGCACGGCGGCAGGTCGCCGACCGTGACCGTAACCGTCCGGCCCGACTCCTGGTCGAGCAGGACCGAGACCACCTCCATGACCAGCGGCAGCGGCAAGACACGCTCGCGGACAAGCTCCTGCCGGTCCAGGCGCTAGAGCGCGAGCAGGCCGTCGATGAGCGCGCCCATCTGCCGTACGGTCCGCCGCACCTCCTCCAGGTAGTGCTGGTCGGCCGGGGCGAGGCCCGGGCCGAGGTCCGTCGCGAGCAGCGCGGAGTAGCCGTCGATCGCCCGGAGCGGGGCGCGGAGGTCGTGGCTGACCGAGTAGGTGAACGACTCGAGTTCGCGGGTGCGCGCGGCCACCCGCTCCTCCAGCTCCTCGTTGAGCCGGCGCAGATCCGCCTCGACCTGCTTGATCCGGCCGACATCAACGAAGCTCCCCCGAACCCCCGCGACGGCGCCGTCCTCGCACCGTGCCGAGGCATAGACCAGCATGGGGAAGGTGCTCCCGCCGGCCCGGAGGCCCGTGAACTCGGACCCCGTGTCCCTCCGATCGGCGAGGATCCCGCCGAATGAAGCCGCCGCCTGCTCCCGCTCCCCAGGGGCGATAACGGAGAGGAACGGGATCCCCCGCTCGAGATCTGCCGCGGTGAAGCCGAAGGCATCGAGGGCAGCGGGGTTGGCGAAGGTCACGGTACCCTCGAGGTCGGTCTCGAAGACCCCGAGCGGGAGGAGCCGGACCAGGTCCGTGAAGCGCTGCTCGGAGGCCTCGCGCTGCCGGACCTGGTCCCGGAGCCGGCCGACCATCACCCCGGTCTTCTCGGCGAGCCAGTTCAGTTCGTACCCGTCGACGGGCTGGATCTGGTGGTCCAGGTCGCCTGAGGCGACGGCGTCAACGTCCGCCGCGATCTGCTCGATCGGGCGAGAGACCCGCCGGGAGACCAGCGCCGCGAGGAGCCCGCCCGAGAGCAGGACCAGCAACCCCGCGAAGGCGTACAGCGCCGCGAGCCGGGCGAGTGTCGCGGCGAGCAGCCCGTCGTCATAGGTGAGCTTCGCAAAGACGCTCACGTCCGCGGAGTAGTCGGGATCGCGCAGGTCCACGGGCAGCCAGACGGTGGTCGTCCGGGCGCTGGCGTTTGTCACCACCTGCGTGGTCCGGTTCTGCCAGAGCAGGTACTCGAGCATCGCGTCCTCCTCGGGCGTCGGGACGTACGTGCTGTCGTTGACCAGCCGCTTCTGCTTCTGGAAGAGGAGCGCGCCCGCGAGGTACGGGTTGAGCCGGCATGCCTCGTCCACGACGTCGGTGTACCGCAGGCGCATCGGTATGTCCGCGAACGGCTCGGACGAGAGCCCGAGCTCCAGGATGAACCGGTGGTCCGGGGTCGGCATGTAGCCCCACTTGGTCATCCGTCGGGTGCTCCAGTCCTCGGTGACCCGGTCGGGGAAGAACCCGGACTGGTTCCGGATCCCGTCGAGGTAGGCGCTGAAGTCGGGGTAGATGGCCCGGAAGTCGAGCCCGAGGTCGTCGAGCTTGGTCGTGTACGCGACGGTGTTGGTGTCGTCGATCACGAAGACGTCCATGCCCGTCCGCGACCTGAGCCCTGCGAGGTCCATCGCCGCGGGCTCGCCGCCGGCCCGCCGGTACTCCTCCATGACCAGGACGAACGCGTCCTCCATCTCGTCGTTGTAGGTGCTGTCGTAGTGCTTCAGGCCGGTGTCGACCAGGTGGAACGAGCTGTTGATGTGCGCCTCGGTCAGCCCGCGGAGCAGGTCCGCGTTCTCCACGAGGTGGGACCGGGAGGTCTCGTAGCTTGCCCAGATGCCGGCGAGGACGATGGTGGCGATGATGGCGAAGAGGATCCCCATCAGGAGGAACGAAAACCGGAGCTTCCGGTCCGATGCCGGCACTGGCAAAACCTGCCTGCTTCAGCGAGAGGTGTTATAGGGACATAAAAGGATCGAAACGTTCCTGCCAGGAGGCCCGGGGACGCACCTCCGGCCGCGCGGCGCCGCCCCCGTCCCCCTCGCCCACCCGGCCGGCACCCGCTCGCCGCGCCCGACGCCATGCCGCACCTCGCGCTCGTAGCACGCGGTGCAGAGCCGGCCCGCCGGCTCGTGCCAGCACGCCGCCGCGAGGCCGCAGACGTCGCACCGCCCGATCGCCGCCGTCGCGCGCCGGAGCGCCGCCTGGGGCCAGCCGTCGGACGCGATACTCGCGCCGCCACCCGCGGTGACGGCGATGGCGCCGGCCACGAGGCCGGCATGACCTGGTGCTCTCATCGTCTCCTCGCCGGAGAGGGCGAACGAAGACGGGCGGCGCGGGAGAAATAAATGGTCGCCCCGGGGGGAAGGGGCGCATCGTCGCCTCAGAACAGTCTTCTCTGCGCCGTCGCCCGGGCCGCCGCCTTCACCGATGGCCGCGGCGCGGCCGGCGTGGGCACGAGCCAGACCGTCTGGTCGGCCCCGACCCCGAGCTGCCGCAGGCCCTCGTCCATGGCCGGCGCGTAGACGATCACGATCGCCGACGCGGCCCGCCGCTTCAGGGCGGCCGCGAGCCGGGCGAGCCGCCGGCCCCGCTCCTCGTCGTCGAGTCCGGCCGCGAAGGCAGGGGTCCACTCGAGCATCAGGACCGTGTGGAACGACGTCCGGACGGCCGCGATCACCTCGTCGAGCGTCCCGCACGCCATCGGCTCGAAGTGCTCGGACCGGACCGGCGGCGCCCGGAAGAGGACCTCCGAGCGTTCGCCGTACAGGTACCGGGCATGGAACTGGACGATCTCGGGCAGCTCGAGGAGCGCGGCCATCCGCTCGGGGGGCGCGACCAGGACCGCGAGCCGCCCGAGCTCGAAGCGCACGCCGGGCTGGCACCAGAGCCGCACGGTCACGCCGCCCCCCGCGCCAGTACGACCAGCGCCGAGACCACGGCCGCTTCGAGCGGGTCGTCGAAGGCGAAGAACCCCTCGCTTGCATGCGCCATGGCCAGGCCCGCGAGCCGGTCGAGCGCGGCCCGGTCACGGTCGCGGGCGGTCCGGCCAAGCCGGCGCCAGCGCTCGGCAGCGGCGCGGACGCCCATGCGGGGGCTCAGGAAGACCCGGCCCATGCCGCCTCGGCGAGGGTCAGCTGCGCCGGCCGGCCGCGCCGCGGGACCCGGCTCCGTCGTTCGCCCGCCGCCGGCTGCTCGTCGTACCACCAGACGATCTGGTCCGCGGCCCCGAGCAGCGCCCGCACCCCGCGGTCGGCGCGCGGCGCCCAGACCAGGACGGTCGCCGACCGGGCGAGATCTCGGAGCGCCCGCCCGACCGCGAAGATCACGTCGCGGTCGTCGCCCTCGAGCGGCGAGAAGAACCCGTCGTCGTACTCGACGATCACGATCGTCTGGCCCGCTTCGCGCAGGGACGAGAGGAGCTGGTGCACGGTCATGCAACTCTGGGTCGCGAACCGCGGCGCGCGGCGGGGGAGCCGGTGCAGCACCCGGGAGCCGACGCCGTAGAGGTAGAGGGTCGAGAACCGGTCGCACTCGGGCTGGAGGAGCAGGTCGACCAGGAATCCCGGGGGCGCGACCAGGGCCGTGTATCGGCCCGGCTCCAGGATGGCGCCGGGCTCAAGCGAGAGCAGCACGGCGCCGGTCCCCCGCAGCCAGGTCGGTCAGTACCGCGAGCGTCCCGGCCCCGGGGATCCGCCCGGGGCCGGGGAGGAGGTCCGCGCGATCGCTCATCGCGGGCCTCCGGCAGGTGTCATGGGCCCCGCCCGACCGCCACGCGGGTACCGGGAAGGGAAGGAGGGGGCACGTCGATCTCCGTCAGGCATGAATCGTGACCACCGATGTGGTGCTCCCGCCATGACGATGGCGGTGGGCGATCAGATCCTCGACGCCAGAATATATAGGCTGAGAAGATCGCGGTGTGAAAGTGCTTGAACGACGCAAGAGAGCTTGTTCGAATATCACGTGCCGTTTAGGGCTGTTCCCATGACAGTTGGATCAGCCGGGTCAGCGAGGAGCGCGGCGGAACGGGACCAGGGACGAGAGGCGGATACGGCGCTGCCGCAGCAGGGTCGCCAGGACCGGGACTGCGTCCAGGACACCGACGTGGATCCCCATCCTCGCTGCGTTCTGCTTGAGTAGCTGCACGTCCGCGAGCGATGGCCAGCCGCCCGCCATCATGCGTTCGACGATCCGCCGCTCCCGGGCCATCCAGGAGAACTCGCGCACCACTGCGTCCGAGTATGCGGCCGGGTCGCGTTCGTGCTCGAGGTAGAGGTCGGCGCACCGCATGGCGTGGGCGATGCCCTCGCCCGTCACAGGGGAAACGGTGCCGATGGACTCGCCCACGCCCCAGACGGGACAGCCGAGCGGTGAGGCGGGGTCGAGATGGGGCAGGGCTCCCGCTGGGCTCGTCAGGCGGATGGTGGACTCGCAGCTGCAGAGCCGGTCGGCCTCGTAGCCGGCCATCCGGTTCTCGTCGTCGAGGAGGCCCGCGAACCGGAGCATCTGGTAGCGGTCCCGGCACCGCTCGAGGTGCCCGACGGCGCCGACGTGGAACCGGTGGTGGCCGAGGGGGAAGGCCCAGCAGTAGCCGAACCGCCCGTACCGCAGCAGGATCGTGTCGTCCGGGAGCGTCGGGATCTCGAGGCGCATCTGCACGGTGTCGCCGAGGACGTCCCCCGCTCGGGGAGGGGGCAGGAAGGCGCGCGCGGCCCCCGTGCAGTCCAGGACCCGGTCGTAGCACCCGGCCGGGACGGGCTCGCGGCGTATGCGCGCGCCGTCGAGGAGCGCCCGGACAAGGCGGGGCTTGTTGACGAGGGACACGGTTCCCGGGACGGTCCGCCCTTCGAAGTCGACCCGGGCGGGGCGGTTCGTGACGAACGCCCCGGGGTCCACGGGGCCGCCGGCCATCAGCCGGAAGAGGTCGGGGCCCACGCCCCAGGCACAGGGGTGGAGGCCGCAGGCCGTCGACCGCTCGGGGACCTCGTAGATCTCCACGTCGCGGCCGCTGTCGGTCATGGCGCGGTAGAGCCAGGCGCCGGCGACCCCCGCGCCCGCGATCGCGATTCGTTCCGGGATCTCCTCCATGCCTCCCTCAGTCGTGGCCCCCGCGCCGGGCCCCCTCCGGCGTGCGGGGATGCGGCCGGCGCTCGCCGGCAAGCCGCATCATTGCCATTGAAACAGGTCCCGTCCGTAATAAGTGTTGGTATGGAGGGGGGGGCGGGCGCGTGGTCACGCCGTCCGGTCGATGGCGCGGGCGATCCGCCGCCGGGCCTCGCGGGACGTGATCTCGAGGTCCGCCGCGGTCCGGGTGATGCACCACTCGATCACCACGGGGGTGAGGGACTCGAGGACCGCGTCCCGCGCGATCCCGAGCTCCGCTGCCATGCGGTCGATCGCCTTCTCGAGGACGGCCGGGGGGACGGGCGCGTACGTCATGCGGCCTGAGATTTGGTCTTTCGCACGTATAGTCCCATCCCGGTGGCGGAGCGGGGCGTCGAATCTGCCCATGCCCTCCTCGGGGCCTGGGGTGGACCTGTCGCGTCCTCGGGGGCAGTGAGCAGGAGTGATCGCGGTACGCGTCGGGGCATGGATGCAACGCGGACGGGGCCTCGCCGCCACGGGTGTGGAACGGCAAAAGGAGGATGAGGACCGGGCCGATACGGACCGGGCCCGGAGGACGTGTCGGCAAGCCCCAGGCGCGAGTTGAACGCGCGACCTGCTGATTACAAGTCAGCCGCTATGCCACTAAGCCACTGGGGCGCAGGAAGAGGATTGGAGCCGAGCCGGCAAAACCCTTTCCAGCGCGGCCTATTTGATCTCCACCCGGTCGCCGGTCTGCAGAAAGACCGTGGCCTCGGCGATTGTACAGGCGTGGTCGGCGCACCGCTCGATGTACCGTGCCACCATCACGTACCGCGCGCCCCGCGTGATGGTCGACTGGTCCTCGAGCATGTAGGTGAGACACTCGCGGAAGATCGAGTACCCCAGCGCGTCGATCGCGTCGTCGCGGGCCTCGAAGTCGTCGATCGCCGAGAGGTCGCCGGCCTCGAAGGCCGCGAGGGCCCGGTCGATCATCGCACCGGCCATCCGGGCCATCAGCGGGATCGAGAGCATGGTCGCGAGGCGCCGCTGGGACGAGAACGCGCCCTCGTCCGCGAGGAAGCCCTCGATCCGCGCGATGTCCTTCCCGTACCGGCCGATCCGTTCGAGCGCGGCCGCGACCTTGAGGCACGCCACAATGGTCCGCAAGTCCCGTGCCACCGGCTGGTAGAGCGTCAGGATCTGGTACGCGTGGTCCTCGGCGTGGTGGAGCCGGTCGCGGATCTCCTCCTTCTGCGCGATCACCCGCTCGGCGAGCGCGCGGTCGCGCCCGGCCAGGGCCGTGACCGAGTCGCAGAACATCGCCCGCGCGAGCGTGCCCATCTCGCGGACCTCGTGCCGCAGCCGCTCGAGCTCGGCCTCGAACCGTTCCGTCATCCGAACCTCCCCGTGATGTAGTTCTCGGTCAGCCGGTCGGTCGGCCGCTCGAAGACCTGCAGTGTCTCGCCATACTCGACCAGCCGGCCGAGGTACATGAACCCCGTGTACTCGCTCACGCGCGCGGCCTGCTGCATATTGTGGGTCACGACGATCACGGTGTAGTGCTGCTTGAGGTCGTCGATCAGGTTCTCGATCTTCGCCGTCGCGATCGGGTCGAGGGCCGAGCAGGGCTCGTCCATCAGGATCACGTCCGGCTCGACCGCCAGCGTCCGCGCGATGCAGAGGCGCTGTTGCTGGCCGCCCGACAGGCCGAGCGCCGACTCGCCGAGCCGGTCCTCGACCTCGTCCCAGAGCGCGGCCTGCCGGAGCGAGCGCTCGACGATCGCGTCGAGCGCATGCCGGTCCCTCTCGCCGTGGACGCGCGGGCCGTAGGCGACGTTCTCGTAGATCGATTTCGGGAACGGGTTCGGCTTCTGGAAGACCATGCCCACGCGCTTGCGGAGCCCGACCACGTCGTAGCCCGGGTCGTTGATGTTCGCCCCGTGGTAGAGGACGAGGCCGTCGACGCGGCACCCGGGCACCAGGTCGTTCATCCGGTTGAAGCACCGGAGCAGGGTCGACTTGCCGCAGCCCGACGGCCCGATCAGGGCCGTGACCCGGTTGGCCCGGATCGGCATCGAGATCTCGGCGAGCGCCGGGCAGTCGCCGTACCGGAGGTTGAGCTCCCGCGTCTCGATGATAGTTCCGGGGAGTGAAGCACTGTCCGTCATCTAGAGCCTCATGGTGGTATGGGAGCGGTCGCGGACGACGATCGCGACCGCGTAGATCGCGCAGACGAGCACAATCAGGACGAGGGCCGTTCCGTAGGTGTTCTCACGGGCCCCCGGCACTGTCGTGGCGAGGACGTAGAGGTGGTACGGCAGTGCCATGACCGGGTCGAAGACCGAGGAGGGCAGGAACCGCTGCGAGAAGACGGCGGCCGTGAAGAGGATCGGCGCCGTCTCACCGGCGGCGCGTCCGATCGAGAGGATCGTGCCCGTGATGATTCCTGACGTTGCGGGGGGGAGCACGACCCGCCGGATCGTCTGCCACCGGGTGGCCCCGAGGGCGAGCGACCCCTCCCGCAACCCCTGCGGCACCTGCCGGAGCGCCTCCTCCGTCGTGCGGATGATCGTCGGGAGGACCATCAGCCCCAGCGTGATCTGGCCCGCGAGCATCGAGACGCCGAGACCGAGGGCGATGACGAGGAAGGTGAAGCCGAAGAGGCCGAAGACGATCGAGGGCGTCCCGTTCAGCAGGTCGACCCCGCTCCTGACGACCCGCGTCAGCCGGTTCTCGCGCTGGTACTCGGCCAGGTAGATCGCGGCCCCGACGCCGAGCGGGAGCGCGAAGGCGATGGCGCCGGCGACGAGGGAGAGGGTGCCGACGATCGCCGGGAAGATGCCGCCGGCGCGCCCCAGGTCGCGCGGACCCTCGGTCAGGAACTCCCAGGAGAGCGCCGGCAGCCCCTTCGAGACGATGTCGAAGAGGATGATCGCGAGGATCGCGATCACGGCCGCGACGGCCACGTAGAGCAGGAGGAAGGCGCCCTTCTCGACCTGGTCGCGGGAGAGTCGGGGGACGACCGCGATCAGCGCGAGGCCGGCCACCAGGACGGTGACTGCGGCCGGGGCGCCGGCGATCGAGCCGGCGATCGCGGCGGTGAGGGCAGTGACAAGGACGGCGACGACCGTCCCCGCGTGGCGTCTTCCCGTGACGGCCGCGAGCCGGCGGGGACCGCCCCGCCCCGTTGCCGAGGCGTTCAGGCGATGGAGGACCGTCGACGCGCCGAGGTTGACCCCGAGCGCGATGAGGAGGAGGACGGTGGCCACGGCGAAGAGGGCGTGATAGTGGAGCGATCCGATGGCGACCTCGCCCATCTCGATCCCGAGCGTGCCGGTCAGGGTCCGGACGGGTGAGAGGACGTTCGTGATCGGGTCGGGGATGACCGCCGCGTTGCCGGTGACCATCAGCACGGCCATGGTCTCGCCGATGGCCCGGCCGACGCCCAGGATGACCGCGGCCGTGATCCCCGAGAGGGCCGCCGGGATGACGACCTGCCCGATCGTCTGCCACCGCGTGGCCCCGAGGGCGAGCGACCCCTCGCGGAGTTCGCGCGGGACCGCGGTGATCGCGTCCTCCGAGACCGAGATTATCGTCGGCAGCGACATGATGCCGAGCAGGATCGAGCCGGCGAGCAGGGACTCCCCGGTGGGCACGTCGAACGAGACGCGGAGCCATTCGACCAGCACGACCAGGCCGAAGAAGCCGAAGACGACCGACGGGATCCCGGCCAGGAGCTCGATCACCGGCTTGACCGCGGCCCGCACGCGGTACGGCGCGAGTTCGGCCAGGTAGATTGCCACGGCGATCGAGAGCGGCACGGAGAAGACCATCGCCCCGGTCGTGACCAGCAGGGTGCCCACGATCAGGGGGAGGATGCCGTACGAGGGCGGGGTCGAGGTCGGGCTCCAAGTCTCGCCGGTCAAAAAGGGCACGACCCCGATCTCGGCGAACGCGGGGTAGGCGTCGAGGACGAGGAAGAGCAGGATGAAGAGGACCGCCCCGACGGCCGCCAAGGCGCAGAGCAGCCAGAGGCCCCTGATGGCACGCTCCGCGAGATCGAAACGCTGCACCGGGACGGCGACCGGGGATGGCGCCGGGATCGTCGTGGTCGGGGTCTCCATCATGGAAAGAGAGAGGGGGCCGAGCTCACCGCGTGATGGCGATGAACTCTTCGTCCTCGATGATCTGCTGACCCTCGGCGCTGAGCGTGAAGTCGATGAACTGCTTCGCCAGCCCGGTCGCCTCGCCCCTGGTGACGAAGAAGAGTTCGCGAGAGAGCGGGTAGGAACCGCTCTTCACGTTCTCGACCGACGGGGCGACGGCGGTGTCGTTCACCTGGAGGTCGAGCGCGCGGACCGTTGCGTCGACGTACCCGAGGCCGACGTAGCCGATCGCGCCGGGGTTCGGCGCGACCGAGGTCTGGACGGCCCCGTTCGAGTTCTTCTCGAGCATGGACGGCGTGGTGTTCACCGTGCCCATGATCTTCTCGGTGAAGACCTCGCGGGTGCCCGCGGCCGAGTCGCGGCCGACCAGGACGATCGCCGCGTCCGAACCGCCGACGTCCTGCCAGCTGGTGATGTTCCCTGCATAGATATCCCGGATCTGCCCGGGGGCCAGGGGTGGGACCGGGTTCGACGGGTGCACGATTAGGACGATGGCGTCGCGCGCGATCGGGACCGGCACGAGCGTGGTGTACTTCGTCGTCTCGGCCTCCTTCAGCTCGCGCGAGGCCATGCCGATATCGGCCGTACCCTCACCGACGGCGCTGACGCCGACCGAGGAGCCGCCACCCGAGATCTGGATGTCGGCGCCGGGGTTCAGGGCCATGAACCGCTCGGCCAGCGCCTGGGCGATCGGGAGAACCGTGGTCGACCCGGACACGGAGAGGCGACCGGAGGCGGTACCCGTCGTCGGGACCTGCGTCCCGGGGGCGGGGGTGGACGTCGGTGTGCCGTCGTCGGTGCCGGTGCAGCCGGCGACGAGGAGCGCGCCGGTGAGGACCAGCGCGAGGGCCGCGACGATGGCCGTTGTCTTTACGATGCTGGATGCCATGTATGGAAAGAACCGATGACGGGATCGATTATACAGGTATTCAACGGAGTTTCCCGAGAAATCTGGAACCTCCTTATTCATACTGAGAACTATTTATAGTCGGAGCGCGGACCGGGATCGGGAACGATCATGGATATCCGGCGCCTGCAGACGACGGGCGGTTCATCGCTCACGGTCACGCTCCCGAAGGAGTGGACCGCGGCGATGAACCTCCAAAAGAACGACCCGGTCCGGGTGGCCCCGCAGCCCGATGGGACGCTGGTGATCTCGTCGCGGATCTCGCCCGAACAGGATCAGCGGACAAAGGTCCTCGACGCGAGCGCGTGCGGCGACGCGACGTTCCTCTTCCGCACGCTCATCGGCTGCTACATCGCCGGGTACTCGGCGATCACGGTCCAGTCGAGACGGCGCCTACCGCCATTCGTCCGGACGGTGGTGCGCGACTTCACGCAGATGACGATCGGCCAGGAGGTGACCGAGGAGATCGAGACCTCAATCCGGATCAAGGACCTCCTGAGCCCAAGCGAGCTCCCGTTCGAGAGCACGATCAAGCGGACGTTCGTCATCGTCAGGTCCATGCACGAGGACGCGCTCACCGCGATCGAGCGGGGGGATACGGGGCTCGCCCGCGACGTGATCGCGCATGACCGGGACGTCGACCGCCTCCACTGGCTGGTGGCGCGGCAGACGAACATGGTCATGAAGGACGCGAACCTCGCGAGAAAGATGGGGGCGTCGCCGACGGAGGCACAGACCTACGAGGTCGTCTCGCGGATCCTGGAGCGGATCGGCGATCACGCCGTGCGGATCGCGACGAACGCGGTCGCGCTCGCCGATCCCCCGGTCGGGCCGGAGGTCGCCGCAAGCCTCCGGTCGGCGAGCGCCTTCTCGATCGGGGTCCTCGACCACGCCATGGCCTCGTTCGTCTCGCGGGACACGGGGCTCGCGAATCGCGCGATCGAGGAGGTGCGCGAGGCGGAGGCTCTCTGCACGGAGATCCATCCCATCGCCCTCTCCTGGCCCGCCGACCGGGCAGTCGCGCTGGGCTACGTCGCCGAGTCGATCCGCCGGCTCGGCGAGTACTCGGGCGACATCGCCGAGACCGTGATCAACCGCGCCGCCGACCGGGAGGCCTGACGGTGCGCCCGCCAGAGACCCTCACCCGGATCGACCGGCAGGCCGCGCGACTCGCCGCTCTCGACCAGCGGCTCGTCGAGACGGGGCGTTCGAACCTCGCCGAGGCGGCGGCGCGGGCCCGCGAACCCGGGGACGTCGCGGCCCTCGCCGGGGGGCTCGTGGTCGCCGGGGAGACGGTCCGGCCGGCCGGCCCGGCCGCGTACGGCGCCGACCCCTCGCTCGCCCGCGCCGTCCTGACCGCGACCCGGTTCGAGCCCTCCGTCCGGGCCGCCGCCTCGCTCCGGCCGTTCATGCGCGCGGTTCGCGATCTCGAGGATCGCTTCCGCGAGGTCGCCGTCGTCGATCCCCGCCGCTCGCCGCTGGGGATCGCGTCCATGGACTGGGCGATCGCGCACGCCTCGGCGGACGGCGTCCCTGACGCGGTCCTCGTCGAGGGCGAAACCCTCCTCCTGTTCGGCGCCACTATCGAGGAGATCACGGACGAAATCCTTATCCTCTCCTCCCACGCCAGTATATAGGATCACTGCAGGACGGTACGCATGGGAATCAAACCGAACTATATCAAGGCCTTCGGCCAGGAACTCATGGCTCGCTACGGCGACCGGTTCACCCGCGACTTCGATGAGAACAAGCACATGGTGGCGGAGCTGACCGTGATCGAGTCGAAGCGGGTCCGGAACCGGGTCGCCGGCTATATCACGAGAAAGATAAATACTCCCCGGCGCGCATAACCTTTTTTCATGTTTGAGGGCGTCCTCCCGGCCGTCGTTACGCCATTTCAGTCGGATTCACAGCAGTCCCTCGACCTCGAGGGGCTCCAGTCGAACATCGCGGCCCTGCTCGAGGCCGGCGTTCATGGGATCGTTCCCACGGGCTCTACCGGCGAGTCGGCGACCCTCTCCTTCGAGGAGCACGAGCAGGTCGTCGGCGCCACCATCGAGGCCGTCGACGGGAAGGTCCCCGTGCTGGCGGGCACGGGTTCGAACAACACGGCCGAGGCCCTGCGCTTCACCCGCGCCGCGAAGGACGCGGGCGCGGACGGCGCCCTCCTGATCTCGCCGTACTACAACAAGCCGAACCGCGCCGGCCTCGTCCGGCACTTCACCCGCCTCGCGGACCTCGACATCCCTACCGTGCTCTACAACGTGCCCGGCCGGACGGGCCAGAACCTCGCGCCCGACCTTGTGGTCGAGCTCGCGGCCCACCCGAACATCGTCGGGATCAAGGAGGCGTCGGGGAACGTCGGGCAGGTCTCGCAGATCATCGAGGCGACGCTCGACGAGGAGTTCACGGTCATCTCCGGCGACGACAACCTGACCCTTCCGATCCTCGCGCTCGGCGGCGGCGGCGTGATCTCGGTCGCGGCAAACGTCGAGCCGGCGCGGATGGTCCGGCTGTACGAGGCGTTCAGGGCCGGCGACTGGACCGCGGCCCTCGAGCTCCATTACGAGCTCTCGCCGCTCTTCCGGGCCCTCTTCATCGAGACCAACCCGATCCCGGTCAAGACCGCCGTCGGGCTCCGGGGCATGGCGGCCGGCCCGGTGCGCCTGCCGCTCGCCGAGCTCGAGCCCCGGAACGCGGAGGCCCTCGCCGAGGTGCTTGGCCGCTATGAGTAAGGTCGTCGTCGCGGGCGCGCTCGGCCGGATGGGCACGATGCTCTCGCGGATGATCCACGAGTCCGACACGCTCGAACTCGTCGGCGGCGTGGACGTCCGGGCCGGCAGCCAGTTCGGGGCCGACATCGTCGAGTCCGCCGACCTCGCGCTCCTCCTCGAGGAGCAGCGCCCCGACGTGCTGATCGACTTCACGGTCGCTGAGGCGGCCGTCGGGACGATCCAGGTCGCGGCCGATCACGGCGTCGCGCTCGTGGTCGGGACCACGGGCTTCACGGACGAGCAGGCGGCCGCGAACCGGGCCGCGATCGAGGGCCGCGTGCCCGCCGTGATCTCGTCGAACTACGCGATCGGGGTCAACGTCCTCTGGCAGCTGGTTCGCGAGGCCGCGCCGCTCCTCGCCGAGTACGACATCGAGGTGATCGAGGCCCACCACCGGTACAAGAAGGACGCGCCCTCGGGGACGGCGAAGACTATCCTGGCGATCCTGGACGAGGCCCTCGGCAAGCGAGAGAAGGTCCACGGGCGCGAGGGGATGGCCGAGCGCGGCGGCGAGATCGGGGTCCACGCGATCCGCGGGGGCGACATCGTGGGCGACCACACCGTCCTCTTCGCCGGCAACTTCGAGACGGTCGAGCTCTCGCACCGTGCGTACGACCGTGCCGTCTTCGCGAAGGGAGCCCTCCGTGCGGCGGAGTGGGTCGTCGGCCAGCCCGCGGGGGTCCACGCCTTCGCCGAGGTGCTCGGGCTCGGGACCCGCTGAGAAGGGCGCCGCGGGGACGGAAACCTATTTCACGACCCCCACGCGATAGATTACGGAGAAGAAACCATGGCTGTCAAGGTGGACAAGGACCTCTGTGTCGGGTGCGAGACCTGTATCGACGAATGCCCCTCGGAGGCGATCATGATGGTCGAGGGTTGCGCCGAGATCGACAAGGACAAGTGCGTCGATTGCAACACCTGTGTCGACGCCTGCCCATCGGCCGCCATCGTGCCCGCGGAGTGAGACCGCCCCTCCCTTTCCTGCCGTCTCCGGCCGCTTTATCCGGCACGAGAACCTATTTACCCTGAAACGACCGTTACACGGTCGGGTGAACCACACCATGCCACGCATCGCAGTACTCGTGCTCCTCGTTCTCGCCGCCTTGGTCGCGCACCCGGTGTCGGCCGCTCTCGCGGACGTCCCGTCGGGCGGGACGGTCTTCATCGGCGAGGAGGGGCTCAACATCGCCGCCACGAACGTGACCGCCGGATCGCAGCTCGCCCGGTTCGGGGCCGGCGGCAACGTCCAGGTGGACGCCCCCTCGGACCTGGTCACCGTCTCCGACCCCACCTCGTTCTTCGTCTCGCCGGCCCAGTTCAGCGGGAAGGAGGGCGCGTGGTACACCTTCCCGGGTCGGCAGCTCGCGTTCATCGTCAAGGAGCCGACCATCCAGCTCCGCGTGATCAACGGGCGGACAGGGCGCGATATCGGTTCGGGCGCGGTCGAGGGCGACCCGCTCGGCTTCCGTATCGAGTCGAACCTCTACGCGATGGCCGCGCGGCCCGGGGTGGCCGGCGCCCCGGTGACGATCCACGTCCGCGACCCGACCGGCGCCGAGTTCACCTCGCTCCGGGACGAGGCCGGGGCCACGACATCGCTCGAGAATGTCCCGGTCAACACCTCGGTCTTCGAGACAGGTCCCGTCTGGGCCGCAGGGCCTCCGCAGTACCGGGCCGGGACGTACGAGGTCTGGGCCGACTGTAACGCGAACAGGATGCGGGACAACTTCAACGAGGCCGGCAAGACCACGACCCGGGACCAATCCGGGATCTCGATCGAGATTGGGGGTGAGGACGGCCCCTCGATCACGGGAAGCGCCACGACGACACCCACCGCAACCGGCACGTCCACACCCACGGCGACCGCCTCGGCGACCGTGAACGTGACAGAAACCGCGACCGCGACCGGGACGGTCGTTGCGACAACGACCGGGACCGCCGCCCTGACGGAGACCGCCACCCCCGGTGCGACGACTCCGGCCACGACGGCCCCGACCCCCACGGCGAGCCCGGGCTTCGCCGCGACGACCCTCGGGCTCGCGGCGCTCGCCATGCTGGGCCGTGCCGCGCTGCGGCGCCGGTAACTCCCCCCTTCTTCTCCGCGAAAGATATTTCCCGGCCCGACGCCTCCGTTTGGGCATGAATATCGGGACCATGACCATCAAGTCGCGCCGCTCCGTGCGAAAGTTCAAACCGACCCCTATCCCCCCCTACATGATCCAGGACGTGCTCGACTGCGCCCGGCTCGCGCCGACGGCGAAGAACGTGCAGCCCTGGCTCTTCGGTGCCGTCACGGACAAGGCGCTCCTGGGGGAGATCGCGGCCCTCGCGCCGAACGCCCCGTTCATCGCCGACGCCGCAGTCTGCTTCGCTGTCTTCGGCCGGCCGGACGAGACCTACTACCTCGAGGACTGCGCCGCGGCCACGATGAACATCATCCTCGGGCTCCAGAGCCTCGGGTACGGGAGCTGCTGGGTCGACGGCGACAAGAAGCCGTACGCCGACGCCGTCCGCGACCTCCTGGGGGTGCCGGAAGGGTTCAGGCTCGTCTCGCTCGTCACGGCGGGCCAGCCGGCCGAGATCGCGAACCCCCCGAAGAAACGGCTCGACGAGGTCTCGTTCCTGGACCGCTACGGACAGCAGGCGACCTGAACGGAGCGGTTAGCGGTTCTCAGGCTGGCATGCCGGCCCGCCGCGACCGACAGGTTCATCACGCATCGCAACCTTTAAGTATACCAGTGGAGTTGGTCAGATAAGACGAAATGTTCAGGCAGCCGGCGAAGTCGTGATGGACAGCGGAACCGGCGTCGAGGGCGCGACGATCCGGGTTCGGCTGCCGAAGAAGCGGAACAACGAGCAGTTCGCGACAGCCGAACTGATGATGGGCGCGAACCACATCCGCGTGCGGTGCTTCGACGGCGTCACCCGCATGGGGCGCATCAAGGGCAAGATCAAGAAGCGGGCCTGGATCCGCGAGGGCGACATCGTGATCGTCACCCCGTGGTCGTTCCAGGACGAGAAGTGCGATATCATCTACCGGTACATGCCGCCCCAGGTCGACTGGCTCCGGCGCAACCGGTACATCTGAGCTTTTCTCTGCCAGGCCGTCGCCCGCTGGACCGGGCGCGGCTTCTGCACCCGTCCCTCTTTGTAGTGACGAGGACCGGCGCCGGGCGCCGATCAAGGTGAAGAGAGACCGTTATTCCCGGGCCGCGATCGCCGCCTCGACGATCGCGGCGAGCGCCGCGGCGCCGAACCGGTCCGAGTTGAGCACGAGGTCGTACGGCAGGAGGTCGTCGATCTCGATCCCGTAGTACTGCCGGTAGCGCCGGGCCTCGCAGGCCTCCCGCTCGGCCGTCTCGTGTTCGGCCGCCGCCAGGTCCGCTCCCGCCTCGCGCTCCATGATCCGCCGAACGCGGACGGCGAGGGGGGCCTGGACCCAGACCCGCAGGTCCGCCGCGTCCACCATGAGCCCCGAGAGCCTTCCTTCGACCACGATGTCGTCCGAGGCGGCGGCGATCTCGCGCTGCCGCTCGTCGATCAGCCGGTCGATCGCGGGATCGCTCTCAGCCAGCGCGCCGAAGGCCGCGAGGTCCAGGCCGCGCTCGGCGGCCAGCGTTCGAAAGACCTCGCCCGCCGAGATCAGCCGGTACCCCGTCCGGTCCGCGATCCGCCGCGCGAGCGTCGTCGTGCCGCTTCCCGGCGGGCCGCTGACCGTGATCCGCACCTAGACGCCCCCGATGTTGAGCGACTTGCGGATCACCTGCGAGATCGCCAACGAGCAGATCATGTACCAGAGGATCCAGGCCGGGAAGGGGCCGAACGCCGCCGCCGTCAGCGCCGTCGTCCCGATGAACGGGAGAACCAGGTGCTCGGGCGAGAGCGGCAGGCGGTACAGGAGCCAGAAGAAGATCGGGACCGAGACGACCAGGATGTAGGCCATCGGCTTGAACTGGGCCTGGCTCATCTCCATCTGCTCCTGCATCATCACGCTCTGGCGGGCCTGCATCTTCTTGATCCGCTTCTCGTCGCCGGAGAGCTGGACCTCGCGGAACTCCCGCTGGAACTCCTTCATCTCCGCCTGGGTCCGCTGCATCTTCTCGTAGTCGATCGTGTACTTCTGGATCAGGCTCGAGTAGAGGCCCGTCAGGGTCGAGAGGATCACGATGAGGATGAAGAACGGCACGCCGTACTGGGTCAGGAGCGGGCCGAGGACCGTGTCGATCGCCGAGCCCACGCCCTCCCGGAGCCACGGGATGCTGTACGAGAACATCATCAGCATCGCGAAGAGGATGGCGAGGTAGCCCCCCAGCGCGCTGTTCTTCGTCGTCCTCGCCTTCTTCCCGGCCATGGTCAGGTCACCTCAGCAGCGCGGCGAGGTCGTCGACGGCCTTCTCGAGCAGGTGGTCGGCGTTGGTCACCATCGCGACCGTGCACCCGGTCTTCATCGCGTACGCGGCCGCGATCGCCCGGTTGAAGGACTGGTGCGAGGCGAGCGCGCGGTAGCTGTCCATGTCGCGGACCCTCGTCGGGTCGCCGAGGCGCCGCCCGAGGATCTGGTCCTCGTCGGTCTCGATCAGGACGAAGAGGTCGGGCATCAGCGCCTCGAGCACCCACTCGGGCAGGCCGGCAAGGTAACCCTTCGGCGTCTTGACCGATGCGTGCGTATCGACGAGGACGTTCCCGTCGATCGCCGCGATCGCCTCGGCGGCCTTTCGCTGGAGCGCCTTCTGGTCGTCCTTCGCGAGGAGGCGCATCTGGTCGCGGTCCTGCACGAGCCCTTCCCTGAGCGCCGTCTCGTACATGAACGAGCCGAAGGAGATGTTGGCGTAGTGGACGCCCGTCTCCTCGAGCTTCTTCAGCGCTCCCGTGATCACCGTGGTCTTGCCCACGCCGGGCACGCCGGTGATGATGCATCTGGTTGCCATCTCATTCCCTCCCGAAGAAGCCCCGCATGAACGGGTACATCTCCATGATCTGCTGGCTGGCGATCTCTTCGTACAGCCGGTAGGTGATCGAAACCGTGAGCAGTAATCCCGTTCCCGAGACCGCGCCGATGACACCGAAGAGGTTCGCGATCACCGAGAGGATGCCGATGAAGGCGCCGCCGATGACCGTGACGCGCGGGATGTACCGGTCCAGGTACTTCTCGAGCACCTGCGGGTTACGACGGAATCCCGGGATGGACATCTGCGAGTTCTGGATCTGTCGGGCCACGTCCTTGGAGTCGAGCCCGGCCGTCTTGATCCAGAAGAGCGCGAAGAGCGCGCCGCCCACGACCATCACGACGGCGTCGAGACCCATCCGCAGCAGGATCTCCCACGGCGCGTGACCGAGGTCGGTCGTCCACCACATCCAGTCCGTCGGGCCGTTGATCGGGGCGAGGTACCACATCAACCCGCTGACGGGCGCCTGGTTCTCGAACGTGCCCAGGGCCGTGATCCCGATGTTGTTCAGGAAGAGCCCGATCATCTGGATGTTCGCCTGGAGGACGCGGACCAGGATCATGGGCAGGACCGAGGCGTAGATCAGCTTCACGGGGAAGCGCGAACGCGAGCCACGGACCTGCGCGTGGGCGAGCGGGATCTCGATCCGGGTCGACTCCACGTAGACGATGACTAGAAAGATCGCGATCGTCGTGATGAACGCGAGGAGATCCCGCCCGAAGTACTGGAGGAAGTTGGCGCCCGAGAACGCGATCGCGAAGAGCCGCGGGAAGAACCCGATCGGGTACGGGTCCGAGACGGGCGCCCAGTTCAGGAACCCGTTGATCAGCGCCTGCGAGATCCCGGCGATGATGAAGAGCCCGACACCCGAGCCGATCCCCCACTTGGTCACGACCTCGTCCATGAAGACGATCAGGAGGCCGCCGATCACGACCTGCAGGAAGATGATCCCGGCAAGCAGCGCGGTATTTCCGCCGAAGTAGGCAGCGGCGATGGTCGGGTCGGGGACCATGAACCCGCCGATCAGCTGCGGCGCGGCCTCGATCAGGATCATCACGAAGATCAGGACCTTCTGGAGGCCCATGTAGATGACCTGGCCGCGAGTCTCGGAGGTGTCGATCCGGAGGATGTCCGCGCCCTTGAGGAGCTGGAGCACGATCGATGCCGTGACGATCGGCCCGATACCGAGGTGGATGATCGAGCCCGAGGCTCCCGCCAGCAGGGCCCGCCAGTAGAGGAAGAGGTCCTGGCTCGACGGGTCGAGTCCGAAGATCGTGATGTTGGAGAGGACAAAATAGAGGATCAGGATCCCCGCGGTCCAGTAGAGCTTGTTCTTGAAGTGAACGTGCCCCTCTGGCCCCTTGACCGCGGGCATCGCCGCGAGGAACGGTTCAAGTCGATCGAGCAGTTCGCCCATAGAGTCACCTGGAAAGGATGGGCGGGCTCAGACGACGTTCGCCTGACCGCCTGCCGCCTCGATCTTTGCTCGCGCCTGTGCAGAGAAGGCGACCGCCGAGACGCGGAGGACCCGCGTCACCTGGCCGCTGCCGAGGACCTTCTCGATCCCGAGCCCGGACGCGTCGATCGCGACGGCGCCCTCTTCCTCCGTCGCGAGTCCGCGTGCGAGCAGCCCCGCGACCATCTGGTCAAGGGTTCCGACGTCGATCGTCGCTACCCGGGTGCTGTCGACCGGGACGAAGCCGTGCTTGCCGTAGACCGGCCCCTCCTCGAGGTAGTACTTCGAGAACCGGTGGGCATTGATCCCGGCCCGGCCGCGTCCACCGCGGTTGCCGGCGCCACGGCGGTTCTTGTGGGTGCCCCCGCCGCAGGTCCTCGATCCCCGGTATTTCGATCGTTTGTTGACAGGCATCTGCTCACCGCATCTTGTAGAGGAGTTCGTTGATCTCCGGCCCGTGGTACCCGAGCGCCCCTCCCTGGGGATAGGTTCGCTTTAAGGACTTATACCCCTTCCGAGGGGGGTGGAGCCGGAGGACGGGCTTGAGGCCCGGTATGTCGCGGAGTGTCACCTCTCCCCCGATGATCGCCTCTGCGAGCTCGGCGATGTTGCCGTAACTTGTGTGCTCGCGGACGTAGTCGTCGGTCAGGGGATCGTTCCCCTCGAGCCTTCCGCGGTGCCGCATCAGGGTCTCGAGCACCTCGGGCGTGATCTCGCCCCAGGCGACGAAGTCCTTGACCTTCCGGATCATCCCGAGCGACTCGGGCGTGTCGGGCGCGAGCACGCAGTGGTTGATGTGGTGGAGGCGGAGCATCCGGAGGGTGTCCTTGATCTCCCGTCTCGTGTTGACCACGCCGCGCACCTGGACGACCGCGTACATCACTGCCCCCCGAGCCGGATCATGTTCGTCTGTCGGAGCGCCTCGAAGGTCGCCTTGGCGAAGTTGATCGTGGTCCGCGTCTGCCCGGACGAGAAGGTCCAGACGTCCCGGATACCCGCCAGTTCGAGCACCTTCTTGCCGATCTCGCCCGTGACGAGACCGATGCCCTGCGGCGCGGGCTTGAGCGTGACCGAGACGGACCCCGCCTTGCCCTTAACCTGGATCGGGATCGAGTGGTGCTGACCGCATCCGCACTCCCAGGAGCCGCAGCCCCGGTTGACGTGGATCAGGTTCACCTTCGCGTCGTCGATCGCCTTCTTGATCGCGTTTCCGACCTGGGCGTCCTTGCCCTGGCCGAAGCCGATATAGCCGTTCTTGTTACCGACCACGACCACGGCGCGGAACTTCACGCGCCGGCCCGAGTCGGTCATCCGCTGCACCATCGAGATGTCGAGCACCTCGTCCGTGAGATCGGAGAGGAAGGCATCGACGATCTGCGGCTCCTTGATCGGCTTGCCCGTGGCAAAGACCTCCTCGATCGAGGAGATCTCGCCGTTCATGACGGCCTTGCCGAGACCGGTAAGCGGAACCCATTCCGCCTGTTCGTATGCCATGTTATGCCAGCTCCTGTATCCTGGCCGTTACCTGCTCGACGTTCTCGACGAGCCCGCCGGCCCGCTCGCCCGCGTAAGCGGCGATGTGGGCGCCCTTCGCGCGGTCGTCGTCGGGCATGCATTCGTCGCCGTGGGGGATCTCGAGCCCGCCCTCGACCGCGCCCTTGAGCGCGGCGAAGACCCGGCCCCCCGGCGTCGCCCGGGCCAGGCCGATGTCGAGGATCGCCTCGTCGTGCCCGGCCGCGAGCGCCTTCTTCGCAAAGAGCATCCCCGTCAGGTACGCGGCCGGCGTGTTCGCCGTCGCGCCACTGTACCCGAGCTTCGCGAGCTCGAGGGACGAGGCCGTCACGAGCGTCCGGTCGCCGTCCATCTCGGCTGTGACGAGCTGGCAGATGACCTGCCGGTTCGTCATCCTGACGACCATGCGCGGCGCGTCGGCCACGACGAGCTTCGACCGGCTGTAGTAGTCGGTCTTGCCCTCTCGCCGCCGGCGGAAGGGGACGAAATATCGTGGTCCCGTCGCCATCAGCGGTTCCTCCCGACGAGGATCTCCATCTGTGCCTTCATGTGCGCCACGTTCCGGTACTGCCCGCCGGCCGCGCGCCGGTAGAGAACCCGGTAGTGCCGCCGCTCGAGCGAGCCGTCGTCGCGGAGCTCGACGAGCACCTTGCGCATGGCCCGGATCTTCTGGATCCAGGCGCGCTTCGATGGCGTCCTGGCGCCGGCCGCGCCCTTGCGCCGGCCGACGCCCTTGCGGTGTCCGTAGGACCGCTTCGCGATCCGTGCCCGGGCGCGCCCGCGGCTGACGCCCTTCTTGGGCTTCTGCTTGATCACGCCATCATCGACGAGCTTGCGCAGGTCCTCGCGCGAGATCGCGTTCTCGATCTCGGCCATCTGGTCCGGGTCGAACCAGACGCGGTGGACCCCGCACTTGAGGACGGCCGCGGCGATGCGCCGCTGGGAGGCGAGGTCACTCATCGGACTCCTCCTCCTCGTCCGCCTCTACGGCCGCCTCGGCGGCCCGGCCCCGGCTCGTCTCCTTCGGGTTGAGCACCTTGAGGCCGAGCTCAGCCGCGCGGCCCTGCATCTGCTCGCGCTTCTTCATCCCGACGGCGCCGGCGATCCGGACGGCCTGGGTTGCGGCGTCGAGCCCTTCGAGCTCCGCGGGGTTATGGACGAGGATGTCCTCGTACCCGCTCGGGTGGAGCCCGCGCACGGCCACCGGGCTGCCGAAGCCCGGCGTGGGGTGCGCGCCCTTCGCCTTCTTGTGCATGCGCTGCTTGGACTGGAGTCCGCGGGGGCGGCGCCAGCTCTCGGCGAGCTGCTTCTTGGTTCCGAACCCGGCCCGCTTGAAGCGCGCGCGCTTCTCGGCCCGGACCCGGATCAGCCTCTTTGTTTCCTGGTCCATCTCAGGCCCTCTCCACGATATAGATCCCGTCCTGGAAGACCCGCGGGTCGCGGTTCCGGATCCGGGTCGCGTGCTCGATGTTCGCGGCCGAGTTGCCGACCTTCTCCTTGTCGATCCCCGAGAGAGTCACCGCGTCGTTGCCGACATCGGCGGTCACGCCCGGCTCGATCCGGGCATGGCGGGCCTTCTTCTCCCCGAGGAAGTTCTCGATCACGAGGGTCTGGCCCTGGAGTTTGAGCTGGATCGGAAAGTGGGAGAAGACCACCTTCATCCGGTACTCGTACCCGTTGCTGACTCCCGTGGTCATGTTCCTGATGTGCGAGGCGAGCGTGCCGACCATGGCGACCACCCGCTTTCTCATCACGTCGGTCGAGACCGTGACCATGTCGTCCCCGATCTCGATCGTGATCCCGGGAAAGCGCATGTCCCGTGTGAGCGTTCCCTTCGGGCCCGTCACCACGACGCGCGTGCCGTCCATGGAGACGGTCACGCCCGCCGGGATCTCTGTGGTTGCTTCGAATGTCATCTGCCCCACCTATCAGTAGACGAACCCCAGGAGTTCGCCCCCGATCCCCTTGGTCCGGGCCTGCTCGTGCGTGAGCACGCCCTGCGAGGTCGTGAGGATCAGCAGGCCGAAGTTCTTCGCGGGCAGGTACCGGGTCTCCCAGGTCTCGAGATCCTCGAGCCCGACCGAGTACCGCGGCGTGATCACGCCGCACTTGTTGATGCCGCCCGAGAGGTGGACCAGGAACTGCCCGCCCCGGCGGTCGTCGATATACTCGAACGAGCCGATGTACCCGGCGTCCTGCATGATCCGGAGCATGGCCCCGATCAGCTTGGACGCCGGCTCCACGGTGCAGATCGATTTGCCGCCGTCGGACGCGTTCTTCAACGTCGACATCGCGTCGGCGATCGTATTCTGTCGTCCCATTCTATCCACCTAGTTCATCTTCTTGAAGCCCATGCGATAGGCCCAGTCGCGGAAGCACTGCCGGCAGAAGTTGATGTTGTACCGCCGGACCAGCCCCTGCTTGCGGCCACAGAGCTGGCATTCGTGTGCGCCCCGGCCGTACTGCTTCTTCTGTTCTCCCGCCATCAGCGCACCTCCACGCCGTACGTCTCGGTTATGAACGCGACGGCGTCCTCTTTCGTCACGCGCTGGCGCCCGGGCAGCTTCTTCTGCTGCTCGCGCCGCCGCGCGATCCGGACGCCGGGCCGCTCGAGGACGACGTTGACGTCCATGCCGAAGATCCCGATCTTCGGGTCGTACGCCATGCCCGGAAAGTCCGTGTGCTCCTCGATCCCGAACGAGACGTTGCCGTTTTTGTCGAACTGGCTCTCGTAGAGGACCCTGTCGAGGATCCCGAGCGCCGTCGAGAGGAAGGTCTCCGCGGCCTCCCGGCGAAGCGTGACCTTGGCGCCGATCGGGGCGCCCTTGCGGATCCCGAAGGCCGGCTGCGTCTTCTTCGCGATCGTCCGGACCGGGCTCTGGCCCGTGATCCGGCGGATCAGCTCCTCGCCGTTCATGAGGCGCTCGCCCGACTCGCCGACGCCCATGTGGACGACGACCTTGTCGATCACGGGCCGCCGCATCGTGTTCCCGGCGTTCATGCCTCGATACCCCACGAGGAGACGGCCGGCGTCTCGCGCCCGACCATGTAGCAGTAGTCGTCGATCGTCTCGAAGGCCGATCCGTCATTCGCGTCCTCGAGGGCGACCGTGTTGGGGGTCGAGCCGGGGATCGGGGTGATCGCGGTGATCCGGCCGATCCGGCCGGCGTGCCGCCCGCCGATCACCATGGCCATGTGGCCCACCGCGAACGGGAAGTGGTCGACGACCGCGAACCGTGTCTCGGGGTCGAGCGAGAGGACGACCGAGTCCCGGGACTTCACGCCGTGGTCGGCGATGACGTTCGCGCCGGAGTCGAGGTTGAGCTGGACCTTGCCGCCCGTGACGACGGTCTTCTTCGCGACGCGGGCGAGCCTGGTCTTCGCCGCCTCGGCGTCGATCGGGACCGTGACGATCCGGCCCTTCTTGTCGAGCAGGACGCGGTAGTGCTGCTCGGTCGCGGGGATCGAGATGATGTCGAAGATCCCGATGCCCATGCGCGGGTCGCGGCAGGGCCGGCCGTTGACCAGGACCGCCCGGTTCGAGAGGATCAGCGTGACCTCCTTCATGGTGCGGGCGATGCCCATGCGGTCCCGGAGCAGCACCGCCATTGGCAGGGCGCCGGCGTTGTGCGGGCCCGCGCGGGTCTTGGTGACGAATGTCTCCTCCTTGCGCGCGAGCCGCCACGAGGACGGCGCGACCATGCGCTTGAGGTGGTCGGACATCTACGCTCCCCCCCTGGCAGCGAGCCGCTCGGCCCGCTTGGGGTCTTTCAGGTTCAGTTTCGTGACCATGACGTTCGACGGGTCGATCTTGCGCGGCTTCTCCGTGCCGTCGGCCTTGGTGATGGCGACGCCGTGGACCACGATCTTCGAGTTCTTGACGTCGACGATGTCGACGAGCCCCTCGTCGCCGGCGAAGTCGCCGCGCGTGACGCGGACCGTGTCGCCCGTGACGACGCGGACCGTCCGGCGGCCCCCGTACTTCTCGCGCAGTTCGGGCGCGAGCGGCGCGCCGAGGAGCTTGGTCCGCAGGTGGTGGGGCGCCTGGTAGCGCGCCTTCCGCTGCTTTCTCGGCTGGATGCTTGTTGAGAGTGCCATCGTGTCAGCTCCTCAGACGATCAGGGTGGCCATCGAGCCGAGCTTGGGGAAGCGCTCGGCGACCTCGCGGGCCACCGGGCCCTTGATCTCCGTGCCCTTCGGCTCGTTGCGCTCGTTGACGATCACCATCGCGTTGTCCTCGAACGAGACCCGCAGGCCGCTCGGCCGGCGGATCTCCTTCTTCTGCCGGATCACGACGGCCTTCTCGAGCTTGCGCCGCATGTCGGGCGTCCCCTTCTTGACCGAGACGGTCGCGAGATCGCCGAGGCCGAGCTTCGGCTGGCGGCGGCGGACGCCGTGGTACCGGTCGACCGAGACGATCTGGACCATCCGGGCGCCGGTGTTGTCGACGCAGGCCATGCGCGAGCCCGTGGCGAGCGCGCGCGGCGTGGTCGACTGCTTGGCCTTCATTCCTTCTCCACCTCGACCACGACGAAGCTCGTCGCCTTCGAGAGCGGCCGGCACTCGGCGATCCGCACCGTGTCGCCGACCTTCGCCGAGACGCAGGGCGGGTTATGGGCGTGGACCTTGCTCGAGCGCTTCTCGTACCGCTTGTACTTCCGCACGTAGTGGAGGAAGTCGCGTCCGACCACGCACGTGCCGTTCATCTTGTCGCTCACGACCTTGCCGGTGATCACCTGGCCGCGCACCGGCAGGGTGCCGTGAAACGGGCAGTTCACGTCGGTACACTCCGTCTCGGGTGCCCCGACGTTCAATCCAATATCTCGTGCCATATGGTATCCTCTCTATCTGCGGGCGGTAAGACGGCGCTCGGGCGCTCCGACGAGCGCCCTGCCGTCCACCTCCACCGCAGTTCCGTCCGGGAGCAGGAGCCGGAATGTCGCGACCGCCTTGGGCACGGTCTTTACACCGTGGGCGGTGGCGATCCGGAGGGTCTGCCGCGTCTCGTCGACGCAGGTCCCCTCGACTCCCGCCAGGGACGGGTTGGCTGATCGCGCCACCCGGACGTGCCGGCCGATCCACTCGTGCCGGAGCACGTTCCGGGGCGCGATCACGCCGCCCTCCTCCGTCCCTGCTCGGTCTGGAGTCGGGCGATGGTCCGCCGGATCTCCCGGATCTGGCCCGGGTTCTCCGTCGCGCCGCCGGCGGCCACCTTGCCGTGGTGTCGGACCAGCTCGAGCTGGAGCTTGCTGAGCTGCTCGGTGATCTCGACGTCGGAGAGCTGCTGCACCTCGCCGGAGCGGAAGATCGCCATCTACCGCACCTCCTCGGGGATGAACTCCTCGTCGGGCACCGCCGCGAGCTCCGCGTCGATGACCGCGCCGAGGTCCTCCTCGGTGGACTCCTCGATCGAGGCCTGTCGGGGTGCGACGTCCAGGATCTCGAACTTGTCCGGGAGCTTCGTCTCGGGGAGGATGATCTTGACCTGGACGCCGATGGTCCCGAGCTTCTTGATCGCGACCGCGTAGCCCTTCTCGACCATGGTGATCGAGGGCTCTCCCGCGTGCTTGATGTAGCCGTCGGTGAACTTCTGGACACGCGAGCGCGCGCCGGTCAGCTTGCCCGAGAGGACGACCTCGCACCCGAGGGCGCCGTTCTCCATGACCCGCCGAATGACGTTCGATCCGGCCTTGCGGAAGTACCAGCCGCGCTCGAGCGCGTTGGCGAGCCTCTCCGCCATGATCTGGGCGTTGAAGTTCGGGTTTCCGACCTGCTGGACCTCGATCTGCGGGGAGTCGATCCCGTAGTCCTGGGCGAGGTCGACGGTCAGTTGCCGCACGACCTTGCCGCCCTTGCCGATCACGATGCCGGGTTTCTCGGCGAAGATCGTCACCTGGGTGCCCAGCGGGGTGCGGGCGATGTCCATGCCGCCGTACCCGGCGCGCTTGAGCTCCTTGAGGAAGAACTTCTGGACGCGCACCTTGCGGACGCCGTCGGCGACGAACTTTCTCTCGATCGCCATTACTCCTGCACCTCCCGGACGATGATCTCGATGTTCACGGTTTCGCGCCGCTTCGGCGTGGCCCGGCCCATGGCGCGGGGGAAGAAGGCCTTCTGCCCCCGCCCGCGGTTCGCGGCCGCGTGGACGACCACGAGCCGGTCCGCGTCGAGCCCGCTGTACTCGGCGTTCTTCTTGACGCCCTCGAGGAGCTTGAGATAGCCCTGCGAGGCCTTGACCGGGTAGCGCCCGGCGTCCCAGCCCTGAAGACCGCGCTTGTGCGCGACGTTCCGGTTGAACCGCCGGAACGGCACCGCCTTCTTCTTCGCGACGACCAGGGTGAGGTACTCGATCGCCTCGTTGACGTCCTGGTCCCGGATGAAGCGCGCGATCTCGATCGCGTGCTTGGGAGAGCACGGGAGCTCGTTTGCCTTGACCCGGGCGAACTGCTCGCCGGTGGCCTCGACGGAATAACCTGTGCGTGCCATGGCCATCACTTCAGGGGGACGAACTTGCTCGACCGCGTCGCGCCGATACCGGCCGACCCGTGCGAGACGCGCTTTCTCGTCAGGGCGAACTCGCCGAGGTAGTGGAAGACCGACTCGGGCTGGAGCTCCACCTTCTGGAACTCTTTGCCCGTGTAGATCTCGATCTCGCGCCCGACCATCGCGGGGAAGATCACCATCGAGCGAAGGTGCGTCCGGATACGGGCGTCGCCGTTCCGGAACCGGGCGAGGAGGTTCTCCTCTTCCCGGGAGAGGCCGCGGAGCACCTTGCGCCGCGCCCGCGAGGGCATGACCGGGAGGAGATCGGTCATGGACATCGCCTGGAGGTCCTCGATGCGGAAGCCGTGGTAGGTGAACTCCTCGCGCCGCCTCGGCATCCGCTTCTGCTGCTTCTTTGCTGCCATATCCGATCACCGCTTTCCGCGCCCGGTCTTCCGGGCCGCGACGTTCCCGACCTTGCGGCCCGGCGAGGTCCCTCGCGAGACCGTCTTCGGCCGCCCGGGGTGCTGGTGCCCGCCGCCACCGAACGGGTGGTCGATCACGTTCATCGCGACGCCGCGGACGCGGGGCCACGTCGACGCCGAGGTCTTCATCTTGTGGAACTTCTTGCCGGCCTTGACGAACGGCTTCTCGCTGCGGCCGCCGCCGGCGACGACGCCGACCGTTGCCAGGCAGCGGCTCGAGAACCACTTCATCTTGCCCGAGGGCATCTTGACGCCGACGGACTCCTCGGTCTTGTCCACGACGACCGCCTGGACGCCCGACGAGCGGACGAACTTGCCGCCGTCGTTCGGCCGGGCCTCGATGTTGCAGACGTAGGCGCCGGCCGGGATCTGCCCGAGCGGGAGCGAGTTGCCACTCTTGAACTCGGCCTCGGCGCCCCAGGCGACGGCGTCGCCGACGCCGATCCCCTCGGTCGCGAGGAAGTAGGTTTTCTTCTGGCTGTCGAGCCGGACGAGCGCGATCGGGGCGTGGCGCGCGGGGTCGTGCTCGATCCCGATGACGGTCCCCCGCACGGTCACTTCATGGGTGCCCGCGTGCCGCAGCTCGGCCTTGTACCGGTGGGACGGCGCCCTGTACGTCGGGCCGCCGCGCCCCCGGTTCTGCGTGGTGATACGATGTCCCATCTAGCCACCTCACATGACGCCGAGCCGGCTGAGGATCTCCTCGGCGGCCTTCGGGTCTTCGAAGCTGATGATCGCCTTCTTGCGCCCGTCGGGCGTGTTGATCGTCCGGATGGCGGAGACGGCGTGGCCGAAGGTCGATTCGAGCTCGCGCCGGATCTCGGGCTTGGTCGCGCGGTTGTCGACGAGGAACTGGAGCTTCGCGGTACCCTCCAGGGCCATCATCGCCTTCTCCGTCACGAACGGGAACCGGAGGATCATGACCGGTCCTCCAGCCGCTGGATCGCGCCGGCGGTCCAGACCGTGAGCCTGCCCGCGTGCGTGCCCGGCGCGAGGTGCTCGACGTTGAGCGCGCCCACAGGGACGGCGTCGACGCCGGCGAGGTTCCGCGCGGCCGCGAGCGGCTCGTTCGCGGTGACGATCAGGAGCGACTTGCGCTGCTTGTACCGCCGGCCGCGCATCTTGCCGCGCCCGGCGCGGACCTTGCGGCTGGCCTTCGCCTTCTCGACGTCGGCGTAGACGCCGACCGCGGCGAGCGCCCGGACGAGGTCCTGGGTCCTGGCGACCGACTCGAACGCGTCATCCATGACGACGGCGACCTCACCCTCGAAGAGGTGGCCGCGATCGCGCACGAGTCCGTCGTTCACGGTGGCCGCGATCGCCGAGCGGATCGCCTTGGTCTTCTCCTTCTTGTTGATCCGCCGGAGCAGGACCTTCTCGACCTTCGGCGGGTGCGCCGCGCGCCCGCCCCGGGCCTGCGGCACCTTGACCGCGCGCGACCCGTTGTGGAGGCGCGGGACGTGCGAGGCGCCCCGGCCCGAGCCCCAGCCCGTACCGACCGACTCGACACCCGCGTTGACGTAGGTCCCGTGCGGCTGGTACCGGGTCGACTGGCTCGCGATCACTGCCTTCCTGATCAGGTCCGGCCGGTACTCCTCGGCGAAGACCGCCGGGAGGTCGATCTCGCCCTGGACGGCGCCGTCGAGGCCCCGAATCTGTGCTTTCATTCTTCAGGCCCCCTGCTTGGACGCGGTGCTCAGGAACTCGATCGCCGGCTGCCGCTCGACGTGTTCGCCCATGCGCACGGCCGGCCGGAGCCGAACGAGCCGCTTTGCCGGGCCCGGGATCGAGCCCTTGATCAGGACGTACGGGTTCCGGACCACGCCGTAGTTGACGAAGCCGCCCTCGGGCGTGATCTCCGCGCCGTCCTCGCCGATCTTCAGGATCCGCTTGTTGAAGTCGGTCCGCTGCTGGTATCCCATCTGGCCCATCTGCGGGACCTGCCACCGGACGTGGTGGGGGGTCCAGGGGCCGAGGTTGCCGATGTGGCGCTTCTTGCCGCCGCGCGAGTGCTTGCGCTTGCGGACCTGGATGCCCCAGCGCTTGACCGGCCCCTGCGTCCCCTTGCCCGTCGTGATCGCGGTCACGTCGGCGTAGGCACCGAGGTTCATGATGTCCGTGAAGGTGAACTCGTTGCCGAGCATCTCCTTCGCGAACGCGACCTTCTCGTCGAGCGAGCCGCCGCCGATGCAGATCTCCATGAGGTCGGGGACCTTCTTCGGCACGCCGGAGAGCTCGTACGGCTGCGTGTACACGACGGCCTGGAGCTCGACGACCTGGTCCGCGACGACGGCCTCCTCGAGGCGCGTCCACGCGGCGCCGGCGTCGTAGCTCTTCGGGAGCGTGACCCTCCGCCCGACGGCGTCGTCGACCTTCTCGGCCCAGACCTCGGTCAGGGCCCGCTTGCCGTACGTGTCCTTGGTGTAGGCGCGGATGGCCGCGACCTTCATGGGCGGGCATTCGACGACCGTGACGGGGACCATGATGTCCTTGCCCTCGGTCGGGCTGTGCTTGTGGTCGTCCACCATGACCAGGTGGGTCATGCCGACCTTGTACCCGGCGAAGCCCTGGAGCACGGGTGCCCCGTCCCGCTCGGGCCAGGAGTGGTAGCGGGGGACCTGGCTCTTGGCCCGCTTTCTCGGGCTGTACGCGAGCGAACCCCGCCGCGGCCTGTTGATTTTTGGCATTGTCCGATCAGTCCTCTCTCGTTATGGTTGCCGCCTCCAGGCGGCGCGCTGACCCGGCAGGAGAATGCCGTCGACTGAAGAAGGCCGCGGATCGTCGAAGAGAGCTGCAGTCCGAGCTCACCGCATCTCCGGCCCCGTTCTGCAGCATCTCTGCAGATTCGTGGCCGGCATGGAAGAGCACGCGCCGGCGCGTTCTCGTGCCGGCTCCAACCCGTCTCTCGAAAGAGATCCTGAATGCAGCAGTGCCCCTTGCGGGCCGGGCCGTCCATGACGTCCACCCGACTGCTGCCTCAGCCCCAGCGTCTATCAGCCGCCGTGCGTGACGCACGGCATTCGTGCCATCGCATGATCGGGTGACCCGCGGGCCGTCCGATCATAATGGTGTCGTTATAATGAGAGAGAAAGGAATATAAACGTTTGTTCGAGCCACCGGCGCGACCATACCTTTAATACCGGGTCGGGGTAAGACTCGCCGAGGAAAGCGGACCATGGTATGGACTGCTGAGGGGGCCGGACGCCGGTTCATCGAGACGACACGGGCCGAGTTCATGACCCCCTCCGACCAGATGCTCGGGCTGCCCCAGCCCCTGCTCGAGCTCTCCGCCGACGGTGGCGGCGTGCACGCGCTCCCGGACCCGTCCGGGATCGAGACGCCGGCCCTGGACCTCTGGGCGGCGATCGTCCGGCGAGAGTCCGTCCGAGACTACACGAGCGAGCCCCTGCCGCTCGGCGAGCTCTCGTACCTGCTCTTCGCGACCCAGGGCGTCCGGGCCGTCGTCGACGGCGAGTACACCCTGCGGACGGTCCCGAGCGCGGGGGCGCGGCACGCGTTCGAGACGTACGTGCTCGCGGCCCGCGTCGACGGGCTCGAGCCCGGGCTGTACCGCTACCTCGCCCTCGACCACCGGCTCCTCGAGGTCGATCTCGACCCCATGGTCGGCGGCAGGGTCGTTGCGGCCTGCTACAACCAGCCGTTCCTGCAGACGGCGGCGGCGATCTTCGTCTGGACGGCCGTGCCGTACCGGATGACCTGGCGGTACGGGGAGCGCGGCTACCGGTACCTCTTCCTCGACGCGGGCCACGTCTGCCAGAACCTCTACCTCGCGGCCGAGCCGATCGGTTGCGGGGTCTGCGCCGTCGGCGCCTTCGATGACGATGCGCTCGACCGGGCGATCGGGGCCGACCGTTCGGACCAGTTCCCGATCTACGTCGCGGCCCTCGGCAAGCGCGCGGCGCCCTAGGGGATATCGGGGAACTCGGTCGCCTCCTTCTCGAGGAAGTACGCGAGCACGACCCGGATCGCGACGATGGCGCCGAGCTGGAGGATCTCCTGGATCCCGGGCTCGGTGAAGGTCAGGATCAGGTCCGCGACGATGAAGAACTCGAGGCCGAAGAGGATCCGGTTCGTGAAGTTGACCCGGATCTCGCGGTAGCGGTGGCCCGACCGGCCGAACTCGCGCCCGGCGAGCTGGACGGCCGCGACGGCGCCGCCGTAGACGGTTACCAGCACGCCGAGCAGGCCGAAGGCCTTGGCGACGAGCTCGATCGCGGTGACCGTGTCCATGCCCTACCGTGGGTCGGAGCCGGTCACGGTCGGGTTGCCGGGGCGGCTGATCCAGTCGGTGAACGACCCCTCGTAGAGCTTCACCCGTGGGTAGCCGAGCAGGGAGCGGAGGACCAGGAACTCCAGCGTCGCCTCGCGCCCGGTCCCGCAGGAGCAGATCACCGTCCGGTCGGGGGTCGCGCCCGCGCCCTCGACCAGGGCGCGGACCTCGTCGAGCGGCCTGACCTTCCGGGTGTTCTCCGCGGTCATGAGTGTCTTCCAGGGAAGGTTGACCGCGCCGGGGATGTGCCCGGGCCTGAGCCAGGGCCCCTGCCCCCGGTACTTGTCCGGTGGGCGGGCGTCGAGCAGGACGGTGTCGGGCAGCTCGATGAGGTCCACGACCTCGTCGTAGTCGACGAAGAGGTTGTTCCGGACGTGCGGCTCGAAGTCGGACGCACGCGCCCCCGAGTACTCGCGCGTCACGGGGAGTCCCTCCTCCTTCCACGCGTCGAGCCCGCCGTCGAGGACGAGGAGGTCGTCGTGGCCGTACCGGAGGAGCGAGTAGGCGACCATGGACTGTTCGAGCCCGTCGCCGACGTGCTTTGTACAGCCGGCGATGACGGGGGAGCCTGTGTAGACCACCGCCGGGACGCCGGCCTCGAGGCCGACCTGCCGGAGCAGCCAAGACGCTGGCTCCCGGTCGATCCAGCTGACCGGGGATCTCCCGATCTGCGCGCGGAAGAGGTGGTCGTTGAGGTAGACCGCGCCCGGCAGGTGCCCGCTCACGTACTCGTGGATGTCCGGCTGGCAATCGATGATCAGCAGCTCGTCGTCGAGGTGATCGGCGAGCCAGGCGGGCGAGACCCAGCGCACGGGGGCCCTGCCGGCAGGAGACGGCGCTGTCGCGTCCATGACATGTCCTCCGGGAATGCTACGCTATCGCCCAGGGGATTAATAAAAGGCATGCACTCCAGGGAGGGACCGTCACGAGAAGGAAGAGTGGGCTCGCGGAGATTCGAACTCCGGACCTCCGCCATGTCAAGGCGACGTCATAACCAGCTAGACCACGAGCCCGTTGACACACGTCGTGTGCCTTCAAACGTGGGTGGGATACCTATAAAAAAATACGCTAGATGTCCACGAACCACGCGGCGTAGATACCCGGATGGGTCCGGATCTCCTCGATCGCCTCGGGCGGGACGTCCGAGTCGACGTTCAGGACCATGATCGCCTCCTCCCCGGGGTGGATCCGGCCGACCTGCATGCCGGCGATGTTGACATTCGCGCGCCCGAGCGTGGTCGAGGCCCGGCCGATGACGCCGGGCTGGTCCAGGTGCTTGGAGATGACCATGTGGCCGCTCGGGTCCAGGTCCATCGTGTACCCGTCGATCGCGACCACGCGCTGGCGGTCGCGCGAGAAGACCGAGCCCTCCATCGTCTCCTCGCCGCGGTCGGTCCGGAGCACGATGGTGATCAGGTTCCGGAAGCCCCGCGTCTCGTGGCCCACGGTCTCGCTGACCGCGATCCCGCGCTCGGCCGCGACGACGCCGGCGTTGACCAGGTTGACCGGCTCCTGCAGGATCTGGTCCAGGATGCCCTTGACCGTCAGGCGCGTGAGGTACCGCGAGGCCTGGTCGAGGAACGGGATCTCGCCCGCGTAGGTGATGCTGATCCCCTCGATCCGCCCCTCGGACATCGCCATCAGGAGCTTCGCCATCCGGCCTGTCAGGGCCGTGAACGGCTCGAGCGACCCGGCCTGATCGGCGGGGACCATGGGGGCGTTCACCACGAACTTGGCCTCGCCGCCCGCGAGGACCGAGAGGCACTGGCGCGCGACCGAGACCGCGACGTTCGCCTGCGCCTCGACCGTGGAGGCGCCGAGATGCGGAGTGGTGATCACCTGGTCGAGCGTGAGGAGCGGGGAGTCGAACGGCGGCTCGTCCTCGAAGACGTCCAGGGCGGCGCCGGCGACCTTTCCGGCGACGATCCCGTCGTAGAGGGCCTGCTCGTCGATGATCCCGCCGCGCGCGCAGTTGATGATCCGGACGCCGTCCTTCATCCCGGCGATCGTCTTCGCGTTGATCATGTGCTTCGTCTCTTTGATCAGCGGGGTGTGCACCGTGATGAAGTCGGCGCGCCGGAAGAGCTCGGGGAGGTCCACGAGCTCGACGCCGATCTCCTCCGCCCGATCCTTCGCGATCAGCGGGTCGTACGCGATGATCCGCATGTTCATGGCGATCGCGCGCTTCGCCACCTCCCGGCCGATCCGGCCGAAGCCGGCGATCCCGAGCGTCTTCTCGTTCACCTCGACGCCCATGAACTTCGACCGCTTCCACTGCCTGGACTTGACCGAGGCGTTCGCCTGCGGGATGTTCCGCGCGAGCGAGAGCATCATGGCGCAGGTGTGCTCGGTCGCGGCGAGGGTGTTCCCCTCGGGCGCGTTCGCGACGATGATCCCGCGGCGCGTCGCGGCGGCCGCGTCGATGTTGTCGACGCCCGCGCCGGCCCGGCCGATGAACCGCAGGCACGTCCCGGCCTCGATCACCCGAGCCGTGACCTCGGTCCCGGACCGGACGAGCAGGGCGTCGTAGTCGCCGATGATTCCGACCAGGGCGTCCTCGGAGAGGTCGGTCTTGACGTCGACGTCCACCCCTTCGGCGCGGAGGATCTCGATCCCCTCCTCGGCCAGCGGGTCGCTCACAAGCACTCTCGGGTTCATATCAGATCCCATACACGTAGCGGCTCATGGTTTATGAGGGGTGTGGTGGAGCGCGGGGAAGAACCGGGGGGTCAGTGTCGCCGCGCCTCGAGCACGGCGAGTACCTCGGCGATGTCGACGCCGGAGGCCTTCAGGGCGACGAGGAGGTGGAAGAGGAGGTCGGCGCTCTCCTCGGCGATCCGCCCGGGCTCGCCGTTCTTGACCGCCAGGACGAACTCCGTCGCCTCCTCGCCGACCTTCTCGAGGGGCTTGTCGATCCCCTTGCGGTGAGTCAGCAGCGACGAGACGTACGACCCCTCCCGCGGGTGCTCGGCGCGGTCGACGATGACGGACCAGAGGTCGGCGAGGACGTCGCCGGTCATGCCGGGACCCCCTCCTCGCCCCCGGGGGCGGCGACGAGGACGTCGTTGATCGTGAGGTCGAAGAGCCGCCGGCAGAGGATGCGGACCTTCTCGATGGTGCCGCCGCCCCGGCCGATCACGATCCCGAGGTCGGCCCCGCGGCGGATCACGAGGTCGATCGACGCGCCGTCCGCTGACGGCCGGAGGGCGGCGAGCTCGGCCGGCCGGATGGTGTTCGCGACGAGGGCCTCGGGCGTCTCGGCGTACTCGACCATCTCGAGCCTGCGGCCGAGCTGCCGCGAGAGGCGGTTGATGCTCTCGCCCTTCCGCCCGATGGCCAGACCCATGTCCCCCGGCTTGATGATGTAGATCACCCGGTCGAACCGCTCGTCGATGATACAGTCGACGGCCGTGGCTCGCGTGAAGATGCGCAGCTCCTCGATCAGCCGCCGTTCCCGAAAGCCGATAGTCCGCTCCATCGCGATTCGCCGCTATCTATTCCCCCCGACACAAAAAAAGGAGACGGATCATCCCCCGGCGGGAGCTACCGCACCGCGGCGAGGCCGGCGAAGTCGATCGCGTCCACGAGGGCGTCGAGGTCCGCTTCGGACCCGTCGGAGACCTGGACCCAGACGATGAACCGGTCGCCGACCAGGACCATCATGCTGACGTCGTTCGTCTCCTTGTCGATGATCCGCCAGGCCGGCTGGCCGTCGACGGTGACCTGCCGCATGGAGATCTCGTTCGTGTCGATGGTCGCGAACGACTGCCACTGCTCCCGGAGCGGGGTCGCGGCGTCGCCGTTGTCGGAGATGACGAGCGTGGCCTGGGCGTTCTCGTCGCCGGCCCGGGCGTAGGTGCCGGTCACCCAGGTGTAGTCGCGCCCGTTGCTGTCCTTCATTGTCGATCCCTCAGGGTCGCCCTCGAGGGTCCAGCTCCCGGCGGCCCGGGGGACGAACGGGGTCAGCCGCTCGTGGCCGACCACGCCGCCGGAGGGCCCGGTGCCGGCGGGCGCGACCGTGCCGGTGGCGGCGGGAGTCGCCGCGGGCCCGTCCGAGCCCGACGTGCAGCCGGCCGCGAGGGCGAGGGCGAGCAGGACCAGGACGGGTCCGATAGCGCTGCGTGCGAGGCGGTGCATGGTCTCAGTGGAGATCATCGGGGAGGCAACGGTTAATGCTATCGATGCCCCCTCCCGGCCTGCACGGCCCCGCCGGGTCAGTCGTCGTCATCGTCGTCGTCGTCTCCGTCGCCGCCGGTGCCGATCGAGGTGTCGTCGTCATCGTCGTTGCCCCCCCCGAGCCCGGGGACGAGGCCGGGTGATTCGTCGTTGTCGGACGAGCCCGCCAGGCAGCAGCCGGCGGAGAGCGCGGCGCCGAGCAGAACGAGCAGGGCGAGCGCCGCGATCAGGATGCGTGGTGTGGTCCGTTCCATGGTCTCCGCCCGTATGGGAGGAGGGATGGATAACCCTATCGCCCGTCCGCGGGACCAGTGGGGTCGAGGGCGGCGGCGAACGGCTCGAGGTCGGTCCGCGTGCCGCCGGGGACGGCGATCCAGGCGACGAGCCGGTCGTCGAGCACGAGGTACGCGCTCGTCACACCGCCGTCCTCGAGGACGAGGGCGAGCCGGCCGCCGAGCGCCTCCGGGGCCGGGGCGCCGGGAGCGGCCGCGAGGGTGTCGGCGAGCCGGCGGATGCCGACGGGCCGGCCGCCGGTGTCCTGGAGCACGAGGTCGGCGGAGCGCGCGCCGTCATCGGCGAGGTAGGAGGCCGTGGCCGAGACGAGGACCGTGCCGTTCTCCTCGAGCACCGCCGCGGACGGCGGCGCGACGAGGCGCCAGCCCGCGGGCGCGGGGGGGACGTACGATGCGAGGGCCTCGGGCGCGACGAGCGCGGCGGTGGCCGTGGGCGGGGGAGCGGAGCGCGCGGGATCGTCGGTGCAGCCGGCGGCGAGGAGCGCGACGAGAATAAGGGCGGGGAGGAGGGCGCGTGGGTTCATCGTGCCGGGGTGGGTGCGAAAAAGGGGGGGAGAAGGTCCGGATCAGGTGGACCGGATATAGTTCACGCGGTGGACGGCCTCGGTCGATCCGTCGGTGTAGGTCAGCTCCACGTAGGGGCTGTAGGTCCCGGCCTTCGGGTAGTAGAACGTCGGGTTGATCGTCCGCGAGTTCCAGGTATTCATGTGGGCGGGGGAGTCGAAGGACCACCAGGCAGAGCGGATGGACTTGCCGGGGGCCGGGGTGACCGTGAACTTGAAGGCCGTGCCGCGACGCGCCGTGGACGGGACGGTGACGAAGGTGGCCTTGCCCGTGGCGGGCGACGAGGTGGTGGACGAGGTCAGGGTCGTGCTCGTGGACGAGGGCACGACGTTGCCGCCGAGGGCGAACTCGATGTAGTCGAGGTTGAACCGCTGGGACGGGAAGGCGATCTTGACCTGGTGGGTGCCGGCCTTGAGCGCGACGGGGAGCGTGAACTGCTTGTAGGTCCGGAACGAGCCGGTCTTTCCGATCTGGACCGTGCCGGCCTTGACGCCGTCGACGTAAACGTCGACCGGCTTGTTCGTGGTGTCGGGGTTCGCGGCGTTGAACTTTGCCGTGTACGTCCCGTCCTCGCGGACCTTGACGGTGTAGATCAGGTACTCGCCCGTGCGGATCCAGCCGACGTTGTAGGACTGGATGCCGGCGTCGTACTCGAGGTCGACGGACTCGGTGGGTCGGTACGCGCCGCCCTCGTTGGCGAGGGTGGTGTCTGAGTAGGCCGGGCCGGCGCCGTTCCGATCGAAGTTCTCGGCCTGGACCCGGCCGGGGATGAAGTTGCCGGGCCCGAAGGGCGTGGTCTGCGGCGTCACCGCGGTGGTCACCGGGGTCGTGGGGGTGGGGGCCGGGCCGGCGGTGAGGCTGAGCCAGTCGAGGTTGACGCGGTTGATCCCCTCGAAGGCGAGGGTCACGACGTGCCTGCCGGCGGGGATGGTGAGCGTGGTCGAGGCGGCGAAGTCGGCATAGGCGGTCCAGTCGCCGGTCTTCGCGACCAGCACCTGGCCGGCCGGGACACCGTCGAGGTAGACCTTGACGGCCTTGGCCGTGGCGTCGGGGTTCGCCGCGCGGAGCACGAGCGTGTACTGGCCGGCCGCGGTGGTATCGACCGAGTACTTCAGGAACTCGCCCTCGCGGACGTAGGCGACGTTGGTGACGCCGGGGGCGTGGCCGGTCTCGATGTCGACGCCCTCACCGGCGCGGTAGTCGTAGCCGCCCTGGTTCGCGGGCTCGATGTCGTGGTACGCCACGCCCTCGCCGCCGGTGTCGAAGTCCTCGGCCTCGATCCGGGCGGAGGGGACGTGCGGGCCGGGGTACGGCTGCTGCGTGCCGACGGGCGGGGTCGTCGCCGTCGTGGTCGGCGTCGTGACGATGGTCGTCGGCGTCGAGGCGGTGGTCGTGGGCGTCGTCGCGGTGGTGGTCGCGGCGGTCGTGGTGGCGGTTGTCGTGGCCGTCGTGGTCGCCGTGGTCGTGGCCGTGGTGGTGGTCGGTGCGGTGACGGTGATGAAGTTGATCTTGGTCTCGGCGTTCGATCCTGCGGAGTTCTTGACGATCAGGACCACGACGTACTGGCCGGGCAGGGAGTAGGTGTGGGTCGGGTTCTGCTCGGTCGATGTACCACCATCGCCGAAGATCCACATCCATTCAGTGATGCCGCCGCCAGTCGACTGGTCGGTGAACTGGACAGGCAGGGGAGCCGTGCCGGATGTCGGGGACGCGGTGAAGGCCGCCACCGGCGGGTTCGGGGCCTGGGTGGTGGTCGTCGCCGTTGTCGTGGCGGTCGTCGTCGCCGTTGTCGTGGCGGTCGTCGTCGCCGTTGTCGTCGCCGTGGTGGTGGCCGTCGTCGTGGTGGTCGTCGGGGTGCCGACAGTCAGGGTGCCCGGGGGCGTGGTGACGGCATAGGGATTACCGGCCCGGTCCTGAATACCGAGGGACGGATCTGGAATGACCGTGATGGTGGAAACACCGACCGCCTTGCCGCGGACCGTCACCGTGGCGAGGACGACGTTCGCCGCGTTAGCTTTCACCGATCCGGAAAGATCGGACCCCTTGATTGTGACCGTGCTGCCGGGCGTCGGCAGGGTGTAAACCTGATCGTTCCAGGCTGGATCGAGAGGATCGTCCCCCGACGAGACACCATTGACCACACTTAACGAGGAGAAGGTCGGCATCGTGACCGCTGTGATCTCTGCAACGCTGGAGCTTCCGAGGGTAAAATCAAACTCATAGCCGGAGAGCCTAGTGGTCGCGACGTCTAGGACGACGGGAATCTGCACCATGTCTCCGACATTCTGTATCTTGAATGTCCCGGTTTTGACCTCCGCGGCCGACGCCCCGGCCACGAGGGCGCAGAGGGCCGCGAGGACCAGGGCGAGCAGGAGGACCCGCCCCGTCCGGGAGCGATTGCGAATGTTCATGATCACAGTTGCGCGTGTCATCTCAGATATACGTTTTCTTTTCCCGCCGCACCGCAGGATCTGCCGATCCGGTAAAACGAATGTTTTTTATAGAGGGGTTCCACCGGAGAAGGAGCGGCCGAACAGGGGCCTCCCGGCCCGGCGCAAAAATACCGCCCCCTGCGCCGCCCGGCGCCGCGCCCGCGGCGCGCGCACCCGCCGGGCGGGCACCGGTGCGAAGAGGGTCCGGGGTTCTCCCGGGACCCTCCGGAGCAGGGGACTGCGGGCGGCATCGACCCGTCCCCGGCACGCTCCAATCCCGACGGTCGACGAGGCGGACCGCTCCCGGTTCCGCGCTGGGCTCGCCGACCTCAGGCACGCCGACGGGGCCGCGACCGAGTGGGTCCGCCGGGCCCGGTCCGCCCACGCTCGCGGCGTGCGATCGCCCGACGGGGCGGACATCCGGCTCGCGAACCCCTACCGGCCGACTCGGCCGGGCCTCCGGCAGGCCCTCGATGCGTACGTCGAGTTCCGGGAGGCTGGCGGATAGAGGTCCGTCATATCGACAGTGACTCGCCGACTGAAACGCTGTCGCACGGTACGTGGATCACCGGCGGTACTTCTGGAACATGGACTACCCGGAATACCGGGGGGGCATCCTGGCGCGAGTAGTGTCCATCGCGCCGGGCCGATCTTCCACCATGACGAGTACAGTACTCGCAGACAGTACGCGCACCGACAAGCCCCCGGTTGTAAACGATGATGAAACGGCGGAACGTATGGCGGCGAACTCGTTCTCGACAGAGTGTGGAGGAGAGTGCTCCACTCCGAGGACCGAGTACGAGAGAGAGCTCAACCAGACACCTATCATATCATCGGTCCTCACCGATCATCGCCCCCGCGAACTGTGTACTCTGAACAGACAGTACCTGTGTACTCTGAGTACACAGTAGTACGAGAGAGAGAGAGAGAGAGAGAGAGATACAATCACGCCCTCGCGGTCCAGGGATGTGAGTATCGGGATAATCCCTGGACTACCGGGGATCAGCAACGTCCCGGTATCACCGATCCCCCCCGGTGTCCAGACAGGGTTCTCCCGATACTGGTGAATTCCTGGTCCGCGTGATCCCGAGCCCGGCTGAGATCGCCCGCAAAAGGGGGTCAGAGGTGGTTGAAGAGCCAGACCACGTCCGCGAAGTCGATCCGGCCGTTGCCGTTGTAGTCGAACGAGGCCGACGGCATGTTCGCCGCGATCCAGCTCATCTGGTTGAAGTACAGCACCACGTCCGCGAAGTCCGCGCGGCCGTTCCCGTTCACGTCCTCGCACCGTCCGTCCGTATCGAGGTCGCGCGGCGCGCCCGTCCCGCCCGGCACCGTCGCGAGCCCCGGCAGGGGGACCGAGCTCGAGACAGGCACCAGGTAGATCTCGGGGTTCCCGTTCCGCGTGTCCGTGAAGGCCACGAGCGAGCCGTCGATAGCCGGTTGCCGCTGTTCGCCCGGCGCCGTCACCAGCGCCCGCTCCTGCCCCGTCCCGAAGTCGTAGAGGTAGACGTCAGCGGCGCCGCTCCGCTCGTCCCGCCAGACCAGGATGTTCCCGTCGAGCGCGGGCTCCGTCTGGAACCTGTCGCCCGGCGAGACCCAGGACCCGATCCCGGACTGCAGGTCGGGGTTGAGCCTGAATGCACGGATATTGTACTCCATGCTCTCCGGCCGGTACTGGGACCAGACAATCCGTTCGCCCGAGATCCGAAGACCGTCGATCGTATCGTTCGTCGCCCGCTCGAGAACGTGGGCCGTCGTGTACGGATCGCTGTCCGAGACGTACCGGAAGTAGACCCCGCCGAGGTCGTTGTCGGTCCAGACCACCTTCTGGTCCGAGACCCACGGGCCCGCCTGGAGGTTCGAGTCCTGGTAGACCTGCTGGTACCGTGTTCCCCCTTCAAGGTACCGGTAGAATACCCGGGCCTGCTCGGAGATCCCTTCGGCCTGCTCGACCCAGGTGGCCACGACCACGCCGTTCGTATCGTCAATGGCCGGGTTGCACTGGTAGCCGCCGAAAGTATTCTCCGAAGGAGGGTGCACGATCCCCACCTCGTCCGTCCTCAGGTCGTACTTGTAGATGTCCGGGTTCTCGTTCTGCCGCACGCTGTTCCGGTAGTCCTGCCAGACGACGATATGGCCGGAGATCTGCGGGTTGATCTGGTCGTGGGGTTCGTCCGTCAGCCGGCGGGTCTGGCCCGTCGCGGCGTCGAACATATAGATATCCCAGTTCCCGTTCCGGTTGTCCTCCCAGACCACCTTCGTCCCCGAGATGGCCGGGTCCTGCTGGACAAAATCGTTGTTCGTGACGCGCAGCTCCCACGCGGCCCCGGGCAGGACGAGCAGCGCGGCGACGAGGACGCAGAGGAGGAGGCGCAGCCGGTATGTCATCGACGGTTCACCTGTGCCTGATCGTCCTATTGGGTCTTATCCTATTTGTAACGGTGGTCATTGCACCCGCGCCGGGCGCACCCTTTTCTCATCCGAGCGCGCACGGGATCTGATCCGACCATGCCCGTCGCCGTGATCCCGTTCCGGCCGGTCGACCCCAAGACCCGGCTCTCGGGCCTCCTCTCGCGGGACGAGCGCGAGGCCTTCGCCCGGGCCATGCTCGCCGACGTGGCCGACGCCGTCCGGGCCGCGGGGCTCGAACCGCTCGTCCTCGCCACCCACCCCTACGACTGCCCCGTCGCCGAGGTCCGGGTCGAGCCCGCCGACCTCTCGGCCGCGCTCAACGCCCTCTTTCCCACCCTCGCGGAGCCCGTGCTCGTGATCATGGCCGACCTGCCGCTCGTCACCCCCGAGACGGTCCGCCGGATCGCCGGCTCGGCCGCCGACGTCGCCATCGCCCCGGGACGCGGCGGCGGCACCAACGCCATCTATATCCGCGACCCCGCCCGGTTCCACGTCGACTACTACGAGGTCTCGATCCGGAAGCATCTGGCCATCGCGGCCGAGGCCGGTCTCTCCGTCGAGATCGTCGACTCCTTCCGCCTCTACCTCGACCTCGACGAGGAGGCGGACCTCGTGGACCTGCTGATCCACGGCGAGGGCCGGGCGCGCGCCTACCTCGAGTCCCTCGGCATCGATCTCCGCGCCGCGAAGGGGCGCGTCTGCCTCCAGCGGCGCCCCGGGCCCGACGAGACCGCCGTCCTCCTCCGGCCGGGGCACACCACCGGCGCCGCGGACCGATGACCCGACCATTCTTTACCAGAGCGGCGTGATGGAGGTGCGATGGCCGACGAGGTGATCCGGGTCGACGGGCTCAGCCACCGGTTCGACGAACTGGTCGCCGTCGACGGCGTCTCGTTCTCGGTCTCGGCCGGCGAGGTCTTCTCGTTCCTCGGCCCGAACGGTGCCGGCAAGTCGACCGTGATCAACGTCCTGACCACGCTCCTGCCCATGCAGGACGGCGAGGTCGTCATCGCCGGCCGCGACCTGCGGACCGACCCCCTCGGCGTCCGCGAGGCGATCGGGATCGTCTTCCAGGAGGTGACCCTCGACCGCGACATGACCGTCGGCGAGACCCTCGAGTTCCACGGCCGGCTCTACGGCCTGCCGCGCGAGGAGCGGCGGGCGCGGACCGACGAGCTCGTCGCCCTCGTCGAGCTCGAGGCCAAGCGCGACACCCTGATCAAGCACCTCTCGGGCGGGATGAAGCGTCGGCTCGAGATCGCACGCGGTCTGATGACCCGGCCCACGGTCCTCTTCCTCGACGAGCCGACGATCGGCCTCGACCCCCAGACGCGGGCGCGGATGTGGGAGTACCTCCGCCAGGTCAACCGCGAGGGGACGACGATCTTCCTGACGACCCACTACATGGACGAGGCCGATCAGCTCTCGAACCGGATCGCGATCATCGACTACGGCCGCATCGTGGCTGAGGGTCGGCCGTACGAGCTCAAGAACGCGCTCGGCCAGGACCTCGTCTACCTCGAGACGGCCGAGAACGGGCGGGCGCGGGCCGTGCTCGGGGCGATGCCGTTCGTCGGCAGGATCCGCGACAAGGACGGCGGTTTCCTCGTGATGGTCACCGACGACGGCACGCGCGTCCTGCCGGGCATGCTCGACGCGCTGCGGGACGCGGGCGTCGTGGTGACGGGGATCAACATGAAGAAGCCGTCCATGGACGACGTCTTCATCCACCACACGGGCCGCGCGCTGCGCGACGAGGGGACGGAGAGCGCCGCGGCCACCCTCAGCCGCGCGGGGAGGCGGTGATGGTCGACCGGCGCCTCCTGACGATCTACTGGCGCGACATGCTTCGCTTCGTCCGGTTCAAGGGCCTCCTCGTCTCGTCGCTGGTCCAGCCGGCGCTCTGGCTCGCCTTCTTCGGGATCGCGATGTCGTCGAACTTCGACATGATCGGGTCGCAGGTGCCCCCCGTGCCGGGGATCCCGAGCGTCGGGTACCTGACCTTCATGTGCGCGGGCGTCATCTCGATGACCACACTCTTCACGAGCCTCTTCGGCGGCATGAGCCTCCTCTTCGACAAGAACTGGGGCCTGCTCCGCGAGGTGATGGCCGCGCCCATGAGCCGCGCGAACATCGTGCTCGGCACGGGCCTCTCGGGGATCACCAAGTCGATCATCCAGGCCTCGATCATCCTGGCCTTCGGGCTCCTGCTCGGCGTGGAGTTCTTCGCCGGCTATACCCCGGTGCAGGTCGTCGTGGCGGTGGCTGGGATCATGGGCTTCGTCGCGGTCTTCGCGCTCGGCTTCATCTTCCTCTCGGCCGCGATCGCGATCACGATGGAGTCGCCCGAGGGGATGCAGGGGATCATGACCCTGCTCACCATGCCGATCTTCTTCGCCTCGAACGCGCTCTACCCGGCGCAGGCATTCCCGCCCGTGCTCCAGGCGGCGGCGGCGGTCAACCCGCTCACGCACATGGTGGTGGGGATCCGGTACTTCGCGATCGGCCCCTCGTTCCAGGCGATCGGGCAGACCTTCACCTACACCGCCGGCGACCTCGCGCTCTCGTTCGGCGTGCTCTGCGCCTTCGCGGCCGTTACGTTCCTGTTCGCGCTCCGACAGATCCGGCGCGCGCGGGTGACCTAATAGAGGAGTCCCTCGAGGGCCGTGACGGCGGCCGCGGCCCGGCGCTCGATGACGCGGACGGCCTTCGGCTGCTCGTTCATGCCGCAGTGGGCGAGGTCGTTCCTGAGGTCGCCGATCGCCTGCCAGACCGCGACGAACCCCTCGACGTCGTCCATGGCCTCGAAGGCCGCGAGGAGCCGCGTGGGCTCGAACGGCCGGCCCTGCCGGGCGAGCATGGCGCCGGTCGCCGTCCGGCTGGCCTCGTGGCGGGCGTCGCGGTCGAGCCAGCCTTCGGGGTCGCAGCCGAGCCGGAGCAGGAGGAGGCTGACGAGCCACTCGCGTCCGAGCTCGACCGCCTGGAGGACGAGGCCGTGGTCGAGCTGGTACCGGACGAGCGCGCGCTGGCGCGAGAGGAGGGCCGTGTCGAGCCGGCTCTCGTCCGCGGCGAAGACCGCGATCTGGTCGACGCGGTCGAGGAGCGGGCGCAGTGCGGGGAGATCGGCCGTGACCTCGCCCTCGACGACCTCGATCCGCTCGTGGAGGAGGTGCGCGGCGAGGAAGGCCTCGACGGGCCGCGAGAGCCGCACGGCGCCGGCGAAACGGGCCAGGTTGTTCGCGAACGGCTTGAGTTGCAGCGGCGGGGGGTCGCGCCCCTCGCGGTGGGCACGGTCCTGCGCGCCTGAAAAGAGCGCGGCGAGCTCGGCGGCGTCGAGGTGGCGGAGGAAGCCGTCGACGGCGCCGACCCAGTCGAGGACCTCGACGAACGGGGTCAGGTCGTGGACGGGCAGCTCCGTCGCGGCCCGCCTGGGGCGGGCGCCGTAGTAGACCCGCTCGATCGACGCGCCCTTGAGCGCGCGGACGTACGGCAGGGCGAGGAAGACGACGAACGGCAGCGGGCCGGGGGCGTGCGTCAGGTCGACGATCAGCCGGTCGCCCTCGTCGACGACGCCGCAGATGGCGGCAAAGCAGTCCCAGAGACCCGCCTCGGAGTCCCAGTGGGGGAGCGGGACCACGTCCCGGTCGCCGGGGCCGTCCCGGCCGGGGGCGAAGGTCACGGTCTCGGTGGTCCCGAGCAGGGCCTCGAGGGCGCCGGCGACGGAGAGGGCCCGGCAGGCCCGGTCGCCGCAGACCCAGACGGTCTCGGCGGGCGCGTCGCCGTCGGGCGCGAAGGTCAGGAGCTTGGTCATCGGTTCGCGCAGGGGATGCAGAGCCGTCGCCCGCCGCGCTCCACGAGGCGGTGCGCGGCAACAGACTCGCCGCAGGCGTCGCAGACGACCGAGGCGTGGATCCGAGCCGGTTCGGGCGGCGGCCCCTCGGTGGGGGTGACGGTGAAGAGGTCGCCGGCTGGCGCGGCGAGGATGGCGTCGCAGACGGCCCGGAGGCGGCGGTCGTACTCGTCCCGCTCGGCGGGGGACGCCGTGCCGCCAGCGACGCGCTCGCGCAGCGCGCCGAAGTCGGGGTCGAACCGCGCGGTCGAGAAGTCCGGGCGGGAGACGACCCGGACGCCCCGGCCCGTCGCCCGGCTGTAGAAGGTGTAGACGTGCTTGCCGTGGTCGAGGAAGCGGAGGTTTCCCTTGCCGAAGGTGCAGCCGGCCCGCACCTGGACGCCGTCCGTGCCGCAGGCGTCGTTCTCGACCACGGCGACGATCTCCTCGTCGTCCGCGGGGTCGGCGTCGAGCGCCTCGAGGCCGATGCCGGCCGCGCGGTACCCGAGGGCAAGCCCGGGGCAGCGGTGGCCGTGGAAGCTGACCGCGTCCTCGAAAGAGCGTGTCCCTGTCATGGTCACACCAGGGACGGCGAGAGGAAAAAAGGTGCGGGGAGGTCGGGACTGGATGGAGTCGGCATGTCCGATCACGGCGCCTGGTCGACACGGTCGGAGAGCCGATCCCGCTTCCAGAATTAAAATCACAATATTTATCGATTCATCGTCATCATTCACCCGTATAGTGAGGGTCCATGTTCAGGTTCGACGAAACCCAGACCTACCGGATGCCGGCCCATTTCGGCGGGCACGCCCCCTCCGCTCCCGACTTCGCGGTCAATAACCGGGACGCCACGCAGTTGGTGTACACCTGCATCACGGACGGGGCAGAACTCTCGAAGTACGTCCCGGACTGCTTCGAACTCCTGCGGCCCGAGGTGGTCTTCAGCTTCGGCCAGCTGCGGGAGATCGACTGGCTCGCCGGGGGTCGCTACAACGTGATCACGGCCGATGTCCCCGTCCGGTTCTCCGGCACGCGCGACCGGCTCGAGGGAAACTACAACCTGGTTACCTGGGAGAACCTGGCCACTCCGATCATCGGCGGGCGCGAGGAGAACGGCGTGCCGAAGATCTTCGCCGAGATCCAGGACCTGCACACCGGTGCCGCGGGCTACCTCGGCGCGCCCGACTACTTCACGAACGCGAGTTACGGCGGCAACACCTTCGTCCGGATGGAGATGCGCGATCCGGTACCCGTGGAGGGGGCGGCGCTCGAGGCGCTGCGAGGCGCAATGGCGGCGGTCAACCTCTTCTGCTGGAGGTACATCCCCAACGTGAGCGGTCCCGGGGCAGCCCTGAGTCAGCCGGTGCTCTACCCCCAGAGCATGGGCATCACCGCCGCATGGACAGGTACGGGCTCGGTAGAGTGGATCAGGCTCGCGCCCTGGCAGAACCCGATGCAGCACCAGATCATCAGCGCGCTCGCGGACCTGCCCGTCCTCGAAAGACCGGCGGTCATGCTGGTGAAGGGCTCGGCCACGCTGAAACCGAGCCAGGGCAGGGTCCTGGAGTAGGCCATCCGCGGGGAAGACCATGACAGCGGACACGACCGGCTACTACCAGGGGAAGATCTGTATCGTGACGGGCGGAAACTCGGGGATCGGGTACGCCCTCGCGGAGGAACTGCTGAAGCGCGGCGCGTCCGTGTACCTCCTCGGGCGCAACCCCGAGAAGGTCGCCGCTGCCGCCACCAGACTCGCGGCCTACGGGGGCCGGGTGCGGACCCTCGTCGCGGACGTGACGGACCAGGCGCAGGTCAGGACGGCGATAGAGGGCGCGGCGGCGGAGGCCGGCCGGCTCGACCTGCTCTTCAACAACGCCGGCGTCGGCCTGACCGTCCCGTTCGACCGGATCGGCCTGGACGAGATGCGGGCGATCATCGACGCCAACCTCTGGAGCGTGCTCTACGGGACGCATGCCGCCGTGCCGATCATGCTCCGGCAGGGCTCGGGCCAGATCGTGAACACCTCCTCGATCGGCGGGCTCGTCCCGGTGCCGTTCCAGTCGATGTACAACACGACCAAGTTCGCCGTCACCGGGCTCTCCGAGTCCCTGCGGTACGAGTACGCGGCGCGGGGGATCTCGTTCTCGGCCGTCTGCCCGTTCTTCATCGCGTCGGCCATCTTCAGCAAGGGCCTCGACGGCAGCACGGGCGACCAGGGGATACCCGAGGGCGCCTACCCCGCGGACCTCGCCGCGACCTTCATCCTCGACCGCGTCGCCGAACGGCAGGGGGTCATCGTCGTGCCCGAGGAGCCGTTCCTCGGGCTCTGGCGGGGGTACGCGAACGGCGATCCAGGCATGGAAGCGTTCATCCTGGAGATGGCGAAGATGCGCGGGCAGCAGGTGGAACGGGGCGAGACGCCGACGGCGGTGCCGCCGCTCCCCCGCATGACCGCCGGAGCAGGGCCTGCGGAGCGCGGCGCGGGACAGGAGTGAACGCGATATCATGTTCGAACTCGATGATACCCTCGACTACACCATGCCGGCGCACTTCGGCGGCACGGAGCTGGTGCCCGGGCACGTGGCCACGCAGCGCGTGACCGCCCTGGTGATCGCGTACGAGACCGATCGGTCGCTCCTCGAGACGTTCGTCCCCCGTGAGTTCACGCTCCGCGCCCCCGAGGTGCAGGTGATGTTCGCCATGTTCGCCGGGGTCAACTGGCTGGCCGGCGCGCGGTACAACCTGGTCAACGTCTCGGCGCCCGTCCGGTTCGACGGGAGAACGGACCGCCTGGACGGCGACTACACGCTCGTCACCTGGGAGAACAGCACGGAGCCGATCCTGCGGGGACGGGAGCAGTCCGGCGTCCCGAAGGTCTACGCGGAGATCCAGGACCTGCGCGAGGTCGGGCAGCATTACTCCACGAATGCGAGCTTCGCGGGAAACACCTTCCTCTCACTGGACTTCGAGTCCGCGGGCCCGCTGGCGGGCGAGGCGCTGGAGAGCCTGCAGGCCGGGATGGCGACCCTGAACACCATCGGCTGGCGCTACATCCCCCGGATCAACGGCCCGGGAGCCGACCTCTCCCAGTTCGTCCTCTTTCCGCAGGGGATGGAGATCGAGCGGGCCGAGAGCGGGACGGGGAGCCTGCGGTGGACCCCGCTCTCCTGGATGCAGCACCCGACGCAGCACCGGATCATCGAGGGGCTTGCCTCCCTCCCGATCCGGCAGGTGACGCGGGCGGTGCTGGTGGAGGGGACGGGCGTGCTCGACCGCCTTGGCTCGCGCCTGCTCGAATGACCCGGCGCCGGGAGACCACGGAAATGAACCAGAACTCAAAGGAGAATCCAATGACCAACCAGGACTACTACAAGGAAAAGATCTGCATTGTCACGGGCGCGAACTCCGGCATCGGGTACGCGCTCAGCGAGGAACTGCTGAAGCGCGGCGCAACCGTCTACATGCTCGGACGCGACCCGGGAAAGGTCGCGGCTGCCGCCAAAAAACTCTCGTCGCACGGGGACCGGGTGCGCACGCTCGTCGCGGACGTGACGGACGGGGCGCAGGTGCAGCGGGCCATCGAGGGCGCGGCGGCGGAGGCCGGCCGGCTTGACATGCTCTTCAACAACGCAGGCATCGGCGGGACCATGCAGTTCGAGAAGGCCACGCTCGACGACTGGAAAAAGTTGATCGATACGAACATCTGGAGCGTCATCTACGGCGTCCACGCGGCCCTCCCGATCATGCTCCGGCAGGGCTCGGGCCATGTCGTGAACACCAGCTCGGCCGCGGGCATCTTCCCTCCGCCGTTCCAGGCGCTGTACTCACTATCCAAGTTCGGCGTCACCGGCATGACCGAGTGCCTCCGGTACGAGTTCGCGGAGAAGGGGCTGGCCTTCTCGACGGTCTGTCCCTCCAACATCGCGACGCCGATCTTCCAGAAGTCCCCCGACGGCACGGTCCACGACCAGCTGCCGATACCCGACGACGCCTATCCCGCGGACAGGACGGCCGTCGAGATTCTGGACGCGGCCGCGAAGCGGAAGGGGGTCATCGTCGTGCCCGAGCAGCCGGGCACCGATATCTGGCGGGGATGGGCGACGGGAGACCCCGAGATAGAAGCCATGCTGATGCAGATGGCGCACGACCGCAGGGTCGCATACGAGACGAAGGGATCATACTTCTGAGAGCAGACGAGGAGGAACCATGGACGCGAGCGGCTATTACCGGGAGAAGGTCTGCATCGTCACGGGCGCGAATTCCGGGATCGGCTACGCGCTCAGCGAGGAGCTGCTGCGGCGCGGCGCGACCATGTACCTGCTCGGGCGCAACCGGATGAAGGTCGATGAGGCCGCCGAAAAACTCGCGGCGCACGGGGACCGCGTGCGGACGCTCATCGCGGACGTCATAGAATATGCGCAGGTGCAGGCGGCGGTCGAGGGAGCCGCGGCGGAGGCGGGCAGGCTCGACATGCTCTTCAACAACGCGGGGATCTTCAAACCCCAGCTCTTCGAGACGGCCACGCTAGAGGACTGGCGGACCATGATCGACGCCAACCTCTGGAGCGTGATCTACGGTATCCACGCCGCCCTGCCGATCATGCTCCGGCAGGGCTCGGGCCACGTCGTGAACACAGCGTCGCTCGCGGGCCTGGTCCCCTACCCCATGCAGGTGATCTACGACGCCACAAAGTACGCGGTCGTCGGGCTCTCCGAGAGCCTGCGGTACGAGTACGCGGAGAAGGGGCTCGCCGTCTCCGTGATCTGCCCCGGCGACATCGCCACCCCGATCTTCGGCAAACTGCCCGGCGCTTCGAGCCGCGGCGCGGAGCCCCCGGCGCACGCACTTCCGGCTGAGGAGGCGGCACGCTACTCCCTGGACCGTGTGGCCGAGCGGAAGGGGAGGATCATCGTGCCCTACGAGCCGAACCATCTGATCTACGGGGGGTACGTGCTTGGGGACGACGCGGTGGAGGAGTTCCTCCTCAAGCACGCGCACGACCACCGGATCCGGTTCGAGACGGAGGGAAGGTTTCTGTGAGAACACCACCGTCGCGGCCCGGGCCATCAACACAAGCCGAAGGTACTCATGGACGACAAAACGATGCGGTCAGGCTCCGCCGAGGCGCGGGATCTGCACTCCTACGCGGATAGGCGGGCCGAAGTCGACCTCTCGATCGAGGTCGTGCTCCTGCTCGTCGGGGGGGTCTTCTTCCTCCTCTTCGGACTGCTCCTGGTGCCGATCAGCGCGGGGACGCTCCCGTACAGCGAGGGCGCAATGTACGGGCTCTTCGTGGTCCTGGTCTCGATGCAGGCGATCACCATGGGCAAGACCCCGGTCGGCGACCTGCGCCGGTCATGGTTGGTGGTCATCGCCGGCATCGCCACGGCGATCGTCGGGACGCTCGCGCTCTTCTACCCCGGCGAGCTGGGCGGATCGATCCGCCTGCTGGCCGGCGCGATCATCCTGGTAACCGGGGCGCTGGGCCTCGTCCAGCTCGTCACCGCCGAGGACCGGGCGCGGGCCTGGATCAAGGTTCCGGGGGTCCTCCGGCACCTGGCCGTCGCCTGCGCGGCCGTCTACGGCCTCGAGGTCGTCCTCGGCATCATCACCTTCCTGCCCGGCGTGGTGCCGGACTCGCTGACGGCGGTGCTGTCGGTGGTTCTCGGTGCCGCGCTCATCTACCTCGCGTGGGTGATCTACGCGGTGGCGGCCCGGTACCCCCGCGGCGCCGCAGGAGACACGGGCCCGTTGAATCATGGAGTGGGCCTTCTTGGCGAGGCGGAACTCCTGGTTGGCGACTCGTTCAGCGTCTTCCAGGGAGTGCTCCTTGTCCTCCTCGGAGGCCTGGTCCTGCTCATGACCCTGGGCGCGATACCGCCGTTCAACGCCGACGGCCAGCTCGGCCTGCTCCTGGTCCTGACCTCGCTCCAGATGCTGGCGCTCGGCCAGGTGGTCGGGAGCACGGTGACGCGCTCCTGGGCGCTCGTCGTTCTCGGGCTCGCGTTCGCCGGGATGGGGATCCTATCGTGCATCGTCCCGGGGGTGCTGACCGCCGTGATCTCCCCGCTCCTCGGGGTCCAGAACATCATCACGGGCGTCGTGCTCCTGGCCACCCAGGTGATCGGTCCGACCCTCTACGGCATTCGCAATCCCCCGGCTGAACCGGTTGTCGTGCCCCCGCTCGTCAAGAGGCTCTTTTTAATCCTGGCAGCGACCGGCGTCGTGGCGTTCCTGTTCGGCCTGAACATGCTCGCGCCGTTCCTCCTCCCGGGCCTGCTCGGGGTCGTCGCGTTCGCGCTCTTCCTCCCGTTCCTGATTGTCATCATGGGCCTTCTGACGCTGGGCACGGTCTCGGTTACCCGGAGGCTGCAGCGGGGCGGGTGAAGAGTCCCGACCGTCTGCCCGGGAGAGCGGGGGCGATGGGGGTTGATGGTGTTCCCGGAGGCGGGTCGCCTGTCATGAACTCCCTTTGGGGAAGATGTGCGGTGCCGTCTGCGCCGGTCGAGGCGCGAAACGGGGCCGGCGATGACGGTTCTGCCAGTCCGCCGAAAAAAACGATGATGGGCTAGAGCGCCGCCGCGGTGCCTGGCGTGGCAGCCGTGCCGGGGAAGAGCCCCCGGACCAGCTCCTCGATCCCGTAGACGATCGCGTAGATCCCGAGCGCCCAGACGAGGATGACGGCCCCGGCCACCGGGTTCGTGATAATGTACAGCCCGACGATGACGCCGACGACACCAGAGAGGAGGGTGAGCCACCAGTAGTGAGCGCCACGATCCGCCAGGCCCACGAAGATCTGGAAGAGGCCGAGGACGAACGACCAGATCCCGACGAGGAAGGTGACGGCGAGCACGAAACCGGTCGGGTTCCAGATCGCCAGGACACCCATGATCAGGGTGACGACGCCGGCGCCGAAGAGGAGCCAGCGCAGATTCCCCAGGTCGCCGGCCATGATGCCGCCGGCGAGCAGGATGATCGCCTCGATGATCGCGAAGATTGCGAAGATGAAGAGTTCGACGCGAGCGTCGCGCCGGGCATCGCGAGCGCGAAGAGGCCGAAGAGGATCGCGATGATCCCGCCGATGACGGCGAGCCACCGGTTTGGAGAGGATGGAGTGTCAACCATGACTGTGTTCTCCGTGAATGGGTGCGGGAGTAATCCGCGACCAACCGGATATAAATTCCGATGTATTCCGCGGACCATTTCCTCGAAGCCGTCCCTGCCGGATGCCTACTCCAGGACAGGCGTCACGGGGTCGGGCAGGAAGAGCTGCACGATCTCCCCGATACCGTAGACGATCGCATAGATCCCGAGCGCCCAGACGAGGACCACGGTCCCGGCGATGGGCTGCGTGAGGATATAGAGCCCGACCACTACGCCGATCACGCCCGTGACCAGCATCAGCCACCAGTAGGGGGCGCCGCGCGATATTATCCCGGCGTAGATCTGGAGCACGCCCATGAAGAGCGCCCAGAGCGCGATCAGTGTGACCAGCGCGAAGACGAACCCCGCCGGCCGGAAGAGGGCCAGCACCCCGATCGCCAGCGTGATCAGCCCGCCGGCGATCATGAGCCAGCGCCGGGTCGCCGTCCGGGCGAAGAAGGCCCCCCGTGCGAGCATGATCAGCGCGTTCGCGATGATGAAGATGGCGAAGATGAGGACGAGCGAGGCCAGCATCGCGTCGGGCATCGCGATGGCGAAAAGGCCGAAGACGATCGCGACGATCCCGGTGAGGACGATGAGCCACCTGTTGGGAGAGGACTCCATGTTCAGAACCTCCTGTGAGTAGAGAAATTCCTACCCTGTTGAAAAAGGTTGCTCTTTGCATCGACGTCGCGGACCTCTCCGCAGCATCCGGATCCACCGGACCCCTCGTCCGGGGTGGACCTTCGTTACAAGCCACACAACGGAAATAGAAACGGCCTCGGCGACACCACATGGTGACGGGACTGGAATGGCGGGCTGTTTTCTCGAGGGGCTTTCCTCGCTCACGCGCCTCTCGCACCGGCCGCTGGCTCGGGAAGAGATCGACACCGGGGCCCTCGTGCGGGGCGTCGCCAACGAACTCCTCCCGGACCCGGCGATGCGCCGCGTCGAGCTCGTGATCGGGCCGCTGCCGGCATGCCGCGCCGACGCGGAGATGCTCCGGCATGTCTACCTGAACGTGCTCTCGAACGCCCTGAAGTTCACGCGGACGGGCGACCAGGCGCGGACCACGGTCGGGGCGACGGATGAGGGGGGCGAGACGGTCTACTCCGTCACCGACAACGGGATCGGGTTTCCGTCCGAAGATGCCGGACAACTCTTCGACGACTTCGCCCGGCTGCACGACGAGCGCGAGTACGAGGGGACCGGGATCGGCCTGGCGCTCGTCCGCCGGATCGTCGAGCGGCACGGCGGGTGCGTCCGGACCGAGGGCGAGGTCGACCGCGGGATGACCGTTCCGTTCACCCTGGGGCCGTGAAGCGGCGGGCCCTCACTCCCCGATGCTCGAGCGGGCCGCATCGACCATCTGCCGCGCGGCCTTCGTCTTCGCCTTCGCCTGGACCAGGTCGCCGGCCTCGAGGGCGGCGTCGGCCTCCTCGTAGAGCCGCTGCGCCCGGTCGACGCGGGCCTTCGCCTTGCCGACCGCCGTCCCCTCGTCGGCGAGCAGGTCGAGCTCCTCGCCGAGGGCGAGCGCGTCGCCGTAGACGTCCTCGAGCTCGTTCCTGAGATCGGCGACCCGCGACTCCTCATCCTCGCGGCGGGCCCGGGCCTTCTCCCTGAGGGCATCGCGAGCCGCGTCCTGGCCCTGCTGGATATACTGGAGCTCGTCCTCGACCGTCCGCGCAGCCTCGGCCAGCACCTCGGCGAAGCGGGTCCGCTCCTGCTTCGACTCGTCCCAGCCCGCGTACCCCTGCCACGCGCCGCCCGCGAGCGCCCCGCCGGCCGCCGTGGTCAGCGTGTCGGTGATCGACTGCTCCTTCGAGAAGATCCCGCCGAGCGAGCCGAGGACCGAGCCGATCGCGCCGCCCGTGATCGCCCCGATCGCGCCCTTCTCGATCTCGCGGCGGTACCGCCTGACCTGGTACGTCGCCTTGACGTCCCGGCCCGAGACGGCGAACGCGAGCGAGCCCTCCTCGTCCGTGTGCTTGACGTCCATCGAGCCGTGGTCCCCGGCGAGGTCCTCGTGCGTGATCTCGGTGCCGCGGAGCGCGAGCTGGCTCATCAGCCGCTCGACGAACTCCGTATAGAGGCCACCGACGCCCTGTGCGTAATAGACAAACACCATGCCGATCGATCCGTTCGGCCCGGGCGCTCAAAAAGGATTGCCATAACCACGCGAACGAATGAAAACATCCATTGCCGGGAGGCCCGATACCACTCACTGTTCTCCATGGAAGCCATGACGGGTACGGGGCATCCGGCGATGAGCGGCGATACCGCGGACCCCCTCGTGGGGGTGCTCCCGCTCCTCCGGGCTCTCCCGTCGCCCGCCGCCCTCTTCCGGCTTGACGGGACGATCGTGGCCGCATCGCCCGCGATGGAGGAACTCATCGGGGGGCCCGTCGAGGGCTTCGACAGGCTGACGATCCTCGACCGGCTGCGAATCGGGTTCCCGGCGGGAATCCGCCGCTCCTGGGACGACCTCTGCCACGACCTCGCCCGCGAGCGGCACCCCTCGATCTCGATCGACATCTTCGACAGCGCCGGGCGGTTCCACGCGATGGTCGCCTCGGCGGGCATGGTCGAGGGCGCGGGCGGGCCCATCGGCGTGGTGGTCGTCTTCTACGACGTGACCATGCTCGTGGAGTCCGGACCGGGCCGTGCCCGGGCACGCGGTTCGTGACGGTTCAGTCGAGCGCCGCGAGCCGGTCCATCGCCTCGGTCAGGCGCGGGAGCGCTGTCGCGTAGCTGAGCCTGATCCAGCCCGGCGCATGGAACGCCGAACCCGGCGTGACCGCGACCCGAGCCCGGTCGAGCCACCGGCCCGCAACGGCCACGTCGTCGCCGCCGACCTCGACGAACGCGTAGAACGCGCCGTCGGCGGGGGCGCACCGGTAGCCCATCTCCCCGAGCCGGCCGAGGACGAACCGCCGCCGCTCGTCGAAGGCACGGCGCATCTCCTCCACGGACGACTGGTCCCCAGTGAGCGCCGCGATACCGCCGTGCATCACGAACGTCACGGCCTGGCTCGTGGTGTGGCCCTGGACCCGGGCCATGTAGTCGATGACCGGCTTCGGCCCGGCGGCCCAGCCCAGCCGCCAGCCGGTCATCGCGTACGCCTTCGAGAACCCGTTCACCGTGACCGTCCGCTCGTCCATCCCGGGAAGGGACGCGAGCGAGACGTGCTCCTTGCCGTAGACCAGCTTCTCGTAGATCTCGTCCGAGAGCGCCACGAGGTCGTTCTCGATGCAGGCGTCGGCGACCAGCCGGAGCGAGTCGGGCGTCAGCACCGCCCCCGACGGGTTCGAGGGAGAGTTCACGACGATCATCCGCGTCCGCGGCGTCAGCGCCTCGAGGAGCCGGTCCGTCACCTGGAAGGTCCCGGGGTCCACGGGCACCAGGATCGGCGTCGACCCGGCCAGGCGGACGCAGGGCTCGTAGCTGACCCAGTCGGGCGTCAGCACGACCACCTCGTCACTGGGGTTCAGGACGGCCTGCATCGCCAGGTGAATCGCGTCCTTGGCACCGGCCGTCACGATCACCTGCGACGGGTCGCTGGGGAAGCGGTTCTCCGCCCGTGACTTCACGGCGATCGCCTCCAGCAGCGGCGGGAGGCCGTTGCCGGGCGCGTAGTGCGTCTCGCCTCGGCGCAGGGCCGCGATACAGGCCTCCGTGATGTGGGCGGGGGTCGCGAAGTCCGGCTCGCCCACGGAGAGGCTGATCACGTCCACGCCCGCCTTCTGGAGGGCCTTGGCCCGGTTCGCCACCGCGAGCGTCGCGGACGGCGCGATCTTCACGACCTTCGCCGAGAGGGTCATCCGAGCCGCTGGCAGAGCTTGACCGCCGACTCGACCGCGCGCCGGGCGTAGTCGGTCCGCTCGGTCGCCTCCATCCGGGTCATGCCGGGGCCGGAGATCCCGAGCGCGACGGGCTTGTCGAACTCGAGGGATAGGTCGATGATCTTCCTCGCCGCGTGCTGGACCACGATCTCGTCGTGCTGGGTGGCGCCCTCGATCACGCACCCGATGGTGACCACCGCGTCGACGCCGCCGCTTTTGAGCAGGGACTTGATCGCGAGCGGCATGTCGTAGGCGCCGGGGACGTAGATGACCTCGGTCACCTCCGCGCCCAGGAACTTCGCATGCTCGCGCGCCTCGATCTCCATCATGTACGTGATGTCCCGGTTGAACTCCGAGACCACGAACCCGAGCCTGATCGTCATGTGCCTCTACCTCTGTCGCCGTCCGTATTCAGCATTTCATTACGGCCGCGCGGGCCCGGCGTCGGCGAAGCCCTGCCGCTGGCCCGTGCCGGCCTCGCGCTCCAGATCCTTCGGCCTGAGCACGAGGCGCACGGCGTTGGCCGCGTGCTCGCGGGCCCGCCGCTCGGCGAGCCAGGCGAGCTCTGAATCGCTTTCGGCCTCGTCCTCGTGGACGAAGACCTCGATAATGTGACGGTTCGTCATCAGCTGCGCGAGTATCAGCCCCTGCGAGGCCTCGTGCGCGCAGACGCGGTCCTTCTCCTTGCCCCCAGGCATGCCGAGCGCGATGACGATCTCGCAGTGCCGCTCCTCGATCAGCCTCTTGCAGGCGACGGGGAGGTCCTTGATCCCCGGGACGGTGTACCGCTCGATCGCGACGGAAGCGTGCCGCCTGAGCTCGTCGATCGCGTGCGCGCCCATGTTCACCCGGGCGAAGGTGGTGTCCGCGATGCCGACGCGCATAACGCCTCGCCTCAGGCCAGGTGGGCCGCGGCGGCCGCGACGCCGTCGTCGGCGCAGTCGCACCCGAGCCGGTGCATGGCCGCCTGCACGGCCCCGAGGGCCGCGAGGATCTCGGGGGCGCTGACCGCGCCCATGTGGCCGATCCGGAAGATCCTGCCCTTCAGGGCGTCCTGGCCGCCCGCGACGACGACGCCGAGCCTCTTGATCAGGCCACGGAAGTCCGAGTCGGTGGTCCCTCCGGGCATCTGGATCGCGGTCACGGTATTGGAGTAGGCGTGGAGCGCGTCCGTGGTCGGGAAGAGCGGGAGGTTCCACGCGGCGGCGGCCGCGCGGACGGCCTGGGCCAGGCGCTGGTGGCGCATGACCCGGTGCTCGATCCCCTCCTCCTCGAGCATGAGCCCCGCCTGCTGCAGCGCGAGGAAGAGCGGGACGGCCGGCGTGTACGGCGTCTCCATCGGCTCCTTGCCCGCGCTCTTGCGGTAGGCGGCGAGGTCGAGGTAGTACGGCCGCTCGGGGCAGAGCCGGTCCCATGCCCGCCCGGAGACCGAGAGCATGGCGAGGCCGGCGGGAGCGGCGAGGCACTTCTGCGAGCCCGTGATCGCGATGTCGACGCCCCACCGGTCGGCCTCGACGACGTCGCCGCCGATCGAGGTGATCCCGTCCATGACGAAGAGGGCGTCGTGCTTGCGGCAGAGCTTGCCGACCTCGTGCGCCGGGTTCCTGATCCCGGCCGAGGTCTCGTTGTGGACGAGGGTCACGACCTCGGCGCCGGCCTCGAGGCTCGCCGCGAGGTCGTCGAGCGGCAGCGGCGTGCCCCAGTCGGCGGCGAGGGGCGTCGCGTCGCCGTAGCGCTTAGCGATGTCGTAGAAGCGCTCGCCGAACTTGCCGTTGACGAGGCAGGCGATCTTCCTGCCACGGCCGACGTTCGCGACGGCGGCCTCCATGGCGGCCGTGCCGGAGCCCGAGAGGACGAAAAGGTCGTTCTCGGTGCCGAAGGCGGGTTTGAGGCAGCGCACGATATCGGCGTAGACCGCCCCGAACTCGGGGGAGCGGTGGTTGATCGCCTGGCGGGCCATCGCGAGGCGCACGCGCTCGGGGACCGGGACGGGGCCCGGCAGCATCAGCAGCAGTTCCTTCTCCATGACGATCCGTCTCAACTATATCCCCCACGGGGCATATACTCTGCCGATGGTCGACGTCGCCGTGCTGGCCGGATCACACTCGGACCACGAGGTCGCGATGAGGGCGATCGCGGTCCTCGAGCAGGAGGGGCTCTCTCACGACTACCGGGTGCTCTCGGCCCACCGGGACCCCGACGAGCTCGAGGCGTACGTGCGGGAGTCGGACGCCCGGGTCTTCATCTGCATCGCCGGGCTCGCGGCGGCGCTGCCGGGCGTGGTGGCATCGCGGACGAGCCGGCCGGTGATCGGCGTGCCCGTCGCGGGGACGCTTGGCGGCCTGGACGCGCTCCTCTCGATCGCGCAGATGCCGAGGGGCGTGCCCGTGGGCTGCGTCGGGATCGACAACGGCGCGAACGCCGCGTGGCTCGCGGTGCGGATCCTGGCGCTGGCGCGGTGACGGGGTGAGGGGGGGCCGCCCCGTGCCGGCAGGACGGCCGGCTGCTCACCGCCCCGGCGCCGGGGGCTCGTCCGGGGACCGGGCAGGGGTTCCCGCGCCGGGGAGCCCGTCCGGGCCCTGGCGCTGGGGGTCGTCCGTCGTGGTGGAGATGGTGGAGAGGGCGAGGATGGCCCGCCCGCCCCGCGCCCGTACGATGGAGTACTCCGCCATCCTTATCACGTCGCCCTGATGTAGTTCGCCCGCTGGACGGTCTCGGTCGAGCCGTCCGTGTAGGTGAGTTTCACGAGCGGGCTGAACGTGCCCTTCGCGGGGTAGAAGAAGGTCGGGTTGACGTTCCGCGAGTTCCAGGTGGCGAGGTGCCCCGTCGCGTCGAACGACCACCAGGCGGCCTTTATCGACTTCCCGGCCGCCGGCGTCACCGTGAACTTCACGGCCGCACCCTTTGGTGCCGTCGTCGGCGCCGCGACGAAGCTCGCACCGCCCGACGGCGGTGTCGTCGGCGTCGGGGTCGTGATCACCGTGGTCGGGGGCGGCGTACAGCCCCTGTCGAACTCCATGTAGTCCAGGTTGAATGAGCCGGCCGTGCCGGTCTCGATCCGGACCAGGTTCCGGCCATCGTTGAGCCAGCCGGCGAAGAGCAGCACCGTCTGCCAGTTCTGGAACCCGCCGGTCGACGGGATGGTGAGGGTCTTGGCCTCGCCGTTGACGCGGACGGTCATGGTCCTGGCCGGGCCGGGGTTCGCGACCCGGAAGTAGACCTGGAAATTGTCCGCGCCTGTCGTGTCGACCGAGTACTCGAGGTACTCGCCCGGGCGGATCCAGCCGACGTTGTACCCGCTGCCGCCCCGCTCGATGTCGACGGCGTCCTGGCGGTACGCGCCGCCCTCGTTCGCCGGCGTGGTGTCGGAGAAGCCGCCGACATCGTAGTCCTCGGACTCGACCCGGCCGGGCACGGCATGGGCCGACGGGTACGGCGTGCCGCCGGGTGTCGGCGTCGTCGGAACGGTTGTCGTCGGGACCGTCGTCGGCGGGGAGACCGGCGTGAGCTCGATCCAGTCGAGGTTCTGGCCGTCGCCGTGGAACTCCAGTTTCAGAGTATGGGTGCCGGCCGAGAGCGTGACCGGGGCCTGGACCGGGGCCGTCACGAACGTCGCGAACGAGCCGGTCTTCGGGACCGGGACCACGCCCTTCTCCTGGCCGTCGACCCGGAGGACAAACGTCCGGCCGCTGTTGGGGCTGGCCACCCGGACGGTCATCAGGTACGAGCCGGCCTGGGTGACGTTCACGGTGTAGGTCAGGAACTCGACGTCCCGGATCCAGCCGACGTTCGGCGTGGCAAGACCGGCCGTCCTCTCGATGTCGACATCGTCGCTACGGTACGCGCCGCCGGAGTTGCCGGGGGTTGTGTCGTGGTACGCGACGCCCTCGCCGCCGAGGTCGTAGTCCTCGCCCTCGATCCGGCCGGGCACGGTGTGCGGTTTGTACGGCGTCCCGCCCGCCCGCTCGAGGGTCAGGGCGACCGGGAGTGTCCCGTCCTTCGGCGGGTACTGCGTGACATTGTAGACCGCGTCGTGGTATCCCGGGAGGGTCGCGACGACCTTCCGGATCGGGGTGCCCGTCAGGTAGACCGTGACGTTCAGCGGGCCCGCGCTCGTGGTCCCCTGCAGGGTCCGGGTGCCCGAAGTGTCCTCGAGGTAGACCTCGGCGCCGGACGGGGTGGTCGAGACCAGGAAGTAGCCCGTGTCACCGCCGATCGGTCCGACCGGGTAGCCGGGCGTGCCCTCGAGGATCTCGCCGAGCGAGAGCCCGTGGTAGGTGATCCCGCCCGTGACCGAGGGGTCGTCGACGACCGCGAAGTGCGGGTCCGTGTGGTCCATGCGGTGCATGGCGCGCTCCCAGACCTCGACCGCGTCGAGGACGAACGGGTCGGCGGGATAGCGGGTGATCCGCCAGCCGTCGCTGTCGGGGACGACCGGGAACAGGGTGTATCGAGGCTGCTCGACACCGCCCTCCGTCGCGTTCGTGACAATGTACCGGTCCGGCGAGGTTTCGTTGCCGAGGACGTCCCCGAGATCATAGCGCCGCATCGTGGGGTCGGGCCGCTCCTCCCAGTTCTCGACCCAGTAGCCGCCGATGGTCATGACTTCGGCGAGCGTCCGGCCGTAGTAGCCGATGTCGCCGCCGGTCAGCGTGGTGTCGTTGACCACGATGAAGTGCGGGTCGGCATGCGCCGTGCGACGGAACCCGAGGTTCCAGAGGTCGCTTTCAGGGAAGGTGTCGCTGCCGTGCCAGTACTTCTCGATGTACCAGCGATCACCGCGATGCGTGACGTCCCCGAAGACCGCGTAGAGCGGCTCGGGCTGGTTCTCGATCTCGGCCCCGCCGATCAGGGATCCGTTCGAGAGGTCGCCCTCGAGCCAGATCGGCGAGTTCCCCGAGTCCTCGATCCAGTAGACAGCGCCGTTGCCGACCTCCCAGAGCGAGAGGCCGGTGTAGAACTGGTCGCCCCCCGTTATCGTCGTGTCCGTGATCACCACGTTCACGGGATCGACATGATCGACGCGTCTCGCGCCCCAGCTCTCGACAAGGTTCTGCTCGTCGACCCTGTCATCCTGGTGCCAGAAGCGGGGGATCTGCCACTGCCCGGCGTTCTGCTCGACGGCGTAGAGCGTGTAGTACGGCGTCGGCAGGATCGCAGTGTCGACGTGCGTGACGATATACCGGGTGGTCAGGGTGCCTGTCCCGCTCTCCAGGACGTCCCCCACGACAAAGCGTGGTGTGTCTGCGGCCTGCGCACCTCCGGCGAGCAGGCAGAGCGCCAGCAGCAGGATGGCCGCCGGCGCGAGGGCGCTCGCGCGCCCGCGTTCGGGTCGTGATGCATGATGCATGATCCTTCCTCCGGTCGCTCCGCTACGGAAGCGACGGTTGCGGACTTCGTGAGTTTCATCCCGCACGGAGGATTGGCACGGCGCCCGGCCACGAGGGCCACGAAAGAGGGTCTGTCACTCCACGCGCGATTAGGGTAGATTCACTTGTAACACGATAAATATTTCGATGAGACGATTCGTAGCATGGGGAAAGAAACGGCTGACGTTCGCACCGTCCGGGTCGCTCCGGGCGGCGCTCGGGTACTCGACGAAGGGATAGTGAAGCCCGGGAGAGCTTCCGGGGTACCTCGCCCGGTTCGAAAAAATGAGATCAGGTTGCCCTGATGTAGTTCGCCCGCTGGACGGTCTCGGTCGAGCCGTCCGTGTAGGTCAGCTTTACGAGCGGGCTGAACGTGCCCTTGGCCGGGTAGTAGAAGGTCGGGTTGACGTTGCGCGAGTTCCAGGTGTTCAGGTGTTTGTCCGCGTCGAACGACCACCAGGCCGACTTGATGGTCTTGCCAGATTTCGGAGTGACCGTGAACTTCACCGCGGCTCCCTTCGGCGCCGTCGTCGGCGCCGCGACGAAGCTCGCCCCGCCCGACGCCGGAGTCGTTGGCGTCGGGGTCGTGACCACCGTGGTCGGGGGCGGCGTGTCGCCCACCGTGAACTGCATATAGTCCAGGTTGAACGATCCGGCCGTGCCGGTCTCGATCCGGACCAGGTTCCGGCCAATGTCGAGCATGCCGGCGAAGAGCGTGACCGACTGCCAGTTCTGGAACCCGCCGGTCGACGGGATGCTGAGGGTCTTGGCCTCGCCGTTGACGCGGACGGTCATGGTCTTGGCCGGGCCGGGGTTCGCGACCCGGAAGGCGACCTGGAAATTGTCCGCGCCCGTCGTGTCGACCGAGTACTCGAGGTACTCGCCCGGGCGGATCCAGCCGACGTTGTACCCGCTGCCGCCCCGCTCGATGTCGACGGCGTCCTGGCGGTACGCGCCGCCCTCGTT